>ENA-UOOR01000219-UOOR01000219.1-fermentation-metagenome-genome-assembly--contig:-NODE-219-length-87291-cov-18.551619_pt1 | contig 87291 bp, 69 predicted proteins | sample MGYA00245780_ERZ724029 | MGnify/ENA primary metagenome ERZ724029 (study PRJEB28704, sample SAMN03018315) | fermentation metagenome | biome: anthropogenic terrestrial biome; feature: soil; material...
ACATCGCTCGCCTCCGGATTCTGCACAGGGTGTCACCTCATACCATACGCAACAACATATGCCCAGCTAGCCGGCATTCCACTTGGCGATGCTCGAAGGATCCGAGCGCGAATCGTCGAAGTTGCAGGTGGTGGTGAATGCCTAGTGGCGCGCGTCAGACGTCTCCGCATAACGCGTTCAATGTGTGTTTTCATGCTCCTGTTCGCTCTAGTCGCCGGCGGATGCTTGATGCTCCGGCGCAATCTGGCTGCGATCGGTTCCGATGCGGTCGCGGCCATACTTTCCCGCGCCGTTGGGATGGCCGACGTACGGGTCGAGAGCGTGGCAATTCACGGCCTGCGCTCTGTGGTCATGTCCGGGGTCCGGATGGGAGATGCACTGAGCGCTCAGCGGGTGTCAGTCGCTTACGACTTCCGCTCCTTGCTGAGAGCCGGGGCCAGTCCCATACTGAGTGTCACAGCGATACACGCGGAAGGCGTTGAAGCGGACTGGACTGCGCCTCAGGGGTATTTCAGAGATGACGGCGCCGACAGCCGGTCGCCCACTGACAGTCGGTCATCAACACCTGGTCTACAGGCAGGCGCGGCGGCGGACGCAGCTACTGGGCAACGCCAGGGCGAGAGCGCTTCGGCCGTGTTCCGCGGTATCGTGTTGGTTCGAGACGCTGCCATCATCATCAGTCGTCCGGATGGGCCCGAGGGTGAACCGGGCAAGGAGCGCAGGGTTGAACTGAGGGACGTGCGGCTGGAACCGCTCACGCGCGCCGCCGCGGGCCCGGACCCGGACCCGGACGCACGCGCAGACGCTGATGCGGCGTCCTCCGATACTTCATGGTCAGTGGCTATCGGCCGTGCGCTATGCTACTATGATCGTCGAGCCGAGGACCGCATCGAGCTGGCCGACGTCTGCGGGGCGCTGACTGTGTCAGATGAGGCCGTCACAGTAGATGATCTCTCGGCCCGGGTTCTCGAAGGCACGGTGCGCGCCGGCTTCACTGTTTCTCGCGCATTGCCCGCCGAGGCCGGCGCGGCTGGAACTCGCATCGCTGGGCAAGTCGCACTCACCAGCCTTTCGTGTGATGGGTGGACCGTCACCGGCGAACTCGAGACCCTCGACGACGGCAACGTGCGTGTCGATGGGGAAGTCGGATTCAGCGGCGACATGGGCTCCGGGCGTCTTAAGGCCCGCCTGGAGGGAGCGGTCGCAGTTCCCGGCCTTACTCCCGGAGCCGAGGGTTTTTCGGCAGATGGTGTCGTGGACATAGAGAGTATGGAAATCGGGCAATCATGCGTTCGGAACATGGAATTTGAGGCGGCGGCGCAGTGGTTGCCGCGTGCGGGCGCCATCGCGGTCCAGGTGCGCGCGGAGAAGACGACCATGGACCAAGTCGCCGCGGCGCTCGGCAGGCCCGTTCCTGCTCAGGGCTGGGTGGACTGGCGCGCGGACGGCGAAGTCGGCCTAGACGGACGTGCCTCGGTTCGCGTAATACTGACGGATGGGGCTGTCCGCGCCGATGGGTGGCCTGACGAGTGGCCGAGCGAGTTCACGGCGATCTCGGGCGCTATCGAGGTCGAGGGCGAGGTTGGGGGCGAGATCGAAGGAAAGCTCAATGCGCGCGTGTCGGGGATCTGCGCGGAGTTCGGCGGCGGCCAGGTAGGACTGGCGGGCTCGCCGCGGCTGTGGCACGTGACCGCATCAGGGGTCCAGATCCACCACCAGCTTGTGTCGGGGCTTGTAGACGCGGACCTGACGCTCGGCACTGGAAAGGTGTATTCGCTCAGCGGACGCATCGGTGTGCGCGATGCCCAGATGGATCTGGTGGTAGCCGGGATTCAGAACGGTGTTCCGGTTCCCGATGCCGACCTCGATTTGGATATCGAGGTCGGCGAGGGCGTCAAAATAGTGCGAGGCGAGTCGTGGGCGTGGGCACTGCCCGGTGTGCTTCACGTGCAGGGTAGCACTGGCCGCCCCGTGGTCTCCGGCAGCCTGAATCTGTGGTCTGGCCAGATAGACCTCTACGATGTTCCATTGGAAATCGTGTCGGGAGGAGTGCGCTTCACGGGAACCCCCGGCGATTCGCCTCAATTTGACCTGGTGGCGCGGGATGTTACGTCTGGGCTTTCAACGATCATAGCTGTGTCCGGCGTGCCGGGCAACATGCGGATAGCGGCGGGACTCGAAGACGGATCCGAGAAAGAAACCCTCGAAGGCGATCTTCTCGTGAAACTTCTGCTGGCTCGGCTGCGTCTATACATGTTAAGCAGACTTGGACGAGCGCTGGGAGAACTCCCGCCTCTGCCCGGGTCTTAGCATTGATCGCCTGGGCGAGCGCAGGAGGAATCGCGGTGAGTGAGTAGAATAGAAAGTCGAGCCATACGCAAGCAGGAGCGACCTTGATCGGTTGAGTCTGCGATCAGGCAGGGTGAGATGTGGGAGGGGAGATTGTTGAACGTAAATCGCGCCAGGAGGTTCTGCGGCATGCTGGCCGTGGTGATAGTGGCGATGCTCATAGCTTCGTCGGCCGCGCTGGCTGCGCCGGGCACAACGCTTGGCAGAGTGACGGCAATAGAGGTGCAGGGCAACAGCAGGATCGACTCTGATGCCATCATCAATGCAATGACCATCAAGATAGGTGACCAGTTGAGTGAAGATGCCGTCAGAGAGAGTTTCACCGCTATCGATGCCCTGGGTTGGTTCGCTGATCTGGGAGCGAACACCATCCCATACCTGGGCGGAGTGAAGCTGATCGTTCTCGTCAGCGAATTCCCAGTTGTGAGCAGCATCAATGTGAGCGGAAATACGCTTGTATCCACGAAGGAACTGCTCGGAGTGATGGCGCTCAAGCCAGATTCTCAGCTGAACTCGAATCAGCTCCGCTCCGATCTCGAAGCCGTTGGGAAGCACTACCACGAAAAGGGCTACTGGGCTAGCATTGAGCCTTCTCTTTCTGAGGACGGAGAACTCACCCTGCATCTGGTGGAGTGGACTGTAGCCGATGTAAAGATATCGGGCAATGAAAAGACAAAAGCCCAGGTGATCCGGCGCGCGATCCAAACCAAGCCTGGCGACTACATCAACGTCAACAAGATCAACGAAGACCGTCGCAAGATATACCTGCTGGGCGCGTTCGAGAACGTTGAGGCCGCTGTCGAGCCGGTGCCGGGCAAGCACGAGTACGTGATCGATTACGTTCTCACTGAAAGAAAGACCGGCATTGCCAATTTGAGCCTGGCCTACAGCTCGGCTGATGGTCTCATGGGGTTCATAGAACTCGGCGACCAGAACTTCCTCGGCAACGCGCAGACGGTCAATGTCAAGGCCGAGTTTGCCAAGGGCAAGAGCAACTACGAGCTCGGCTTCTACGAGCCGTGGGTGGGCAAGTCGGGTAAGACCTCTTTAGGATTCAATGTGTTCAGCAAGTCGTCTGAGAAGAAGTACACTCCTCCTGCTTCAGAAGATGAGGGCGACGGCGGTGCTGGGTCAGAACCCGATCCTGTGAAGTACACCGAGGGCCGAACCGGCGGCGATGTAACTGTAGGCCGCACGCTCTCCTTGAACACCAAGGCGTATCTCAGGCTCAAGATGGACAACGCCGTCACCCGAGCGACTGACCCAACCCAAGAGGGCGCCGGCGATATTCCCAAGGGCGGCATAACCCGATCTCTCACGGTGTCAGCCGTGAACGATACCAGAGACGACCTTTGGAACGCCTCGTCAGGGCACAGGCTATCGGGGTCGGTAGAGTACGCGGGCGGAGTTCTTGGCGGCGACAACGCCTTCACTAGGGTCGAAGGCGAAGGGTCCGCCTACTACCAGGTTCGCGATGGCCACGTGCTGGCCGGGCGACTCAGCGCAGGATTCGGCGTCAACCCGCTGCCCGACCAGGAGCGGTTCAAGCTGGGCGGCGCCGAGACCGTGCGTGGCTACAAGTACGGCGACATGGAAGGAGACCGCATGACCCTCGCGAACGTCGAATACCGTTTCAAGATAACCAAGGGTTTGCAGGGCGTGGTGTTCTGTGACGCTGGCCAGGCATGGAACGCGCAGGACTCCTTCACGGTTGACCAGACCAAGATCGGATATGGAGTGGGCGTGCGAGTCTCCGTGCCGGTGCTGGGCTTGATCCGCATTGACTATGGGATCGCTGAAGGTCGCGGCCAGGCTTACTTCAGTTTCGGACAGACCTTCTAGGCGACAGTCTAGGTCGGCTGTTGTATAATTGGCTGGGCGCCGTCTGGTCGGCGCCCTCTCTATGGCTGCATCGTCGTCGATGCGCGCGAGTGAGGCTACACAAATGAAAGAGAGGATGACCTGCATGTTCAAGAACCTTCCTAAAGCACTTGTTACCTTGTTTATCTGCACTCTTCTAGTCGGCCTAGGGCTCGGCGTGACCAACATGGCCGTTTCCCGGGCGGCGGGCGAGGCTGTTTCAATAGGCAAACTCGACGGCGCCAGGGTGGGGCAGGAATTCGGGGCCATGAAGACCGCTTGGGAGAACATCTCCAAGCAGAAGGCCACTCTGGAGAAGGAGCTCAACAAGAAGGCCGAAGGACAGGACGAGGAGAGCCAGAAGGCCCTGCTCGAGCAGTACAACAAGAAGTACAACGATTATGCCCGCGATCAGCTGGATCCGGCTCAGAAGGCGCTGGAGACCGCCATAGCCGCCGTTGCCAAGGAGAAGGGCGTGACGGTTGTCCTCGATTCCAGCGTGGTGCATCTGGGCGGGGTGGATCTCACTGAAGCAGTGCTGAAGAAGGGCGGGGCCAAGTAGAACAGAGCTGCGACGACTTCCTGTCCGCTGGCGGCATCAGGGCGCTGCGGTATGGTGGTGTGGGAGGACGGGGGCTACACGCCCCCGCCTACCCGATTGAGAGGTATTGGCCCATGAGGATTCTTGACAGGTACGTGGTTCGTGAGTTCATGGGCCCGTTTTTCCTGTCCATATCGGCATTCATCATCATAGTGCTCAGCGGGCAGCTGTTCATGCTGGTGGATTTCATAATCCAGAAGAAGGTGCCATTGCTCGCTGTCGTCCGCATGCTGCTGTACAGTCTTCCCGGAATCGTGGTTCAGGTGCTCCCAATAGCCGTCTTGTTTGCGGTGCTGATAAGCCTGGGGCGTCTGGGAAGAGATTCCGAGCTCTCCACTATCCGCGCTTCGGGAGTCCCTTTCACACGGATCGTGCTTCCTCTGATCATTGTGGGCGCCGTTGTGAGCGCTGTAGGGTTCTGGCTCGGCGAGACAGTGGTTCCATGGGCATCGCACAAATCGGAGACCATCGTGCGAGAGATCATACTCAAGGACTTCCTTCCCAGCATCGAACAGGACATCTTCTTCACGGCGCCGGGAGGTCGCCATTTCTACGTGGGCGAGGTCGACAAGGATCTGGGAACCATGGAACGCGTTATGGTGTACGAGACCGAACACGGGTCCTTCCCGCGGATAGTATCTGCCCGCCGCGGTCGCGTCGGCCAAGGAACGTGGACTCTGGAAAACGGCTCCATCCATGAACTGGATGCAGATGGGCATGTGAGGATGTCCATGTCCTTCGACAGGCTCGAGATCACCATGGACAGCACCATGGAGCAGTTTGCGTCCAGCCAGAAGACCCCCCAGGAGATGACGAGGAAGGAACTCAAGTCGCATATCGACCTGTTCGAGAAGAGCGGGATTCGCGTGGAAGGTCTGAGAGTCGAGTACCACCTCAAACTGGCTCAGCCCGTAGCGGCTCTGGTATTCGCGGTCATCGGCGCTCCCCTGGTAGTGAGGTCTCCGCGTCACGGCGGCGGGTATTTCGGGATAGTTGCCGCGGCTGTGCTGTCCTTTGCTTACTTCGTGGTTCAGGCAGTCGCCCGTTCCGTGGGCATGAAAGGCGCGATCCACCCCGTGACGGCCGTGTGGCTTCCTAACGTGGCGTTCCTAATACCGGGTGTGATCATGCTGGTCAAGGTGGACTGGCCGGGCAGGCCCAATGGACGCGGCAGCCGAAGGCATGGCCAAACGGCGCTCGTCCTGGCTCTGGCGCTGGCTTGGGTCCTGTCGCTGCTGTTGGGTGTGCCGGCGAGCGCGGCTACGATTCCGGTACGCGCCAATGCCCAGCTGATGGTGTTCGACGGCGCGCTTGAGATCTGGGACCTGTCAGGAGAGGTCGAGATCACGTACAAGGACACAGTGATCCGCGGTGACCGCGCGCAGATAGACGCCGGCGCGAAAAGGGCCGTGATAACCGGGTCTGTATGGGTAGAACGCGGCGATGAGGTCCTAAAGGGCGCGGTCGCTACATATGACATGTCCACAGGCGGCATCGTTGTTGAGCAGACGTGGGCGAAGCTCCAAGATGACCAGGTAAAAGGCTTTCTGTTCCTGTCGGGCGCTGGACTTGTCAAGAAGGACAACTATCTTCGGCTGTCGGAAGGGTCCGTGACCACCTGCGACCTTGACAAGCCGCACTGGCGCATTGAGGTACGCGAACTCGAGGTCTATCCGGATGACAGGATCGTGTTGCGGTCGGTCTCCTATTACGAGGGGAACGTCAAGCTGCTGTCGCTCCCACGGCTTACGATTCCTCTGAAAGAGGACCAGCGCCTGGAGCTGCCAAAGATCGGATACGGCGCTCGCGAAGGTTGGTACGTGAAGACGCAGTATAATTACAGGCTCAGCGACATATCCTCTGGGTCGCTGCATGCCGACTACTACCAGCTGCTCGGGCCGGCCGCGGGCGTGCGAAACCAGCTGAAGCTGGGCGCCGCCGGGGTTGTCACCGTGTACTTGTACGAACTGTGGAACCGGGCCACCGGCAACGGGGATACTACTGTGGAGCTCTCACACTCCGTGGACCTTCCTGCCGACATCAAGGCCAAGGCGGGCTACAGCTACCGCGACTACTCGGGGCTGGCCGGCGCGGCATCGCCCACGATCGAGCAAACCTACACGCTCAGCTTGGACAGGCGCGTCGAGGGGGCTAACACGTCTTTCGCCTACACCCGGCGTAACCTGGAATCATCGCAGAATGCGGAGAATACATCCATATCTTTCCGGCACTCGTCCACGCTGCCGCTCGAGATCAAGCTTGCATCGGATGTGGGCTATCGGCGTCAAGTCAAGGGCGAGGATATCACTATGAACGTGTTGAACTACAGGGTGCAAGCGGACAAGAAGATAGGAGTGTTCTCACTCACGGGATTGGCTCAGGCGCAGGTATACGTGGAGGATGAATCCACCGCAGATCCGGATACGAAGCCTCCGCCGTGGAAGGCTCTGAGAAGGCTCCCGGAGTTGACGGCTGCGTCCAGCCGGATTCCCCTGGGGAGCGCGCCGCTGTCGGTCGCCGTGAAAGGGGTGGTGGGCCGCTACACGGAGGACGCGATAAGGGATGGGGTGCGTTCTGAGGTCACTGCCGGGAAAGCAGGGGTGGACGTGACTTTGAGAATGGACCAGCAGGGCGTGAACAAGCGGCTGTCGGTGGACGGCTTGGTCCGTGGTGTTTTCGACGCGTACGAAGGAACTCATGGGCGTGCCGCCTTGGGGTACTCCGCGGGCGTTCAGGTGAAGCCGTCTGCCGGTACAACCCTCCGGCTGAGCTACGACCAGATGGCCGTGTCGGGGGCATCGCCGTTCAGGTTCGACGCGATCAGCCCCTCGAGCAAAGTCGGAGCGAGGCTCACGTCCGCGCTGGGGCCTCTCAGGCTGACGATGGCCTCGGCCTATGACCTCAAGTACGGGACGTTTGATACGCTGACTGCAACTGCGCAGGCCGAGGTGTCAAAGGGAGTGTCCATCGAGCTATCGGGCGGATACGACATCCAGCGGGCGGCGGCCAAATCCCTGCTGGGCAGGGTGGTAATACAGCCTTCGCCCCAGTTCCAGTTGAAGGCGGGGGGCAACTATGATTTCGCGCGGGCGCAGATAACGAGGGTAGAGTCGTCGGCCGATGTGCGCCTTTCGCCCGATTGGCGCGTGCAGTGGGTCGCTGTGTACGACCTGGTAAAAGGGGGTCTTGTGCGGGGCGACATCGGGGTGACGCGCGATCTGCACTGCAGGGAGATAGCGATAACGTATCAATACGCCACAAGACGCGTGTGGCTGGAGTTCCGCCTCAAGGCTTTCCCAGGCACGCCTCTTGGCTTCGGGCTTGGCGAAGACGGAGTCATCTTCGGGCAGTAATGGGGGGTCGGCTCATGAGTGCGAAGCTGTTGAAGGCGGTCAGCGTGTCACTGGCGGTCCTCCTTGCTTTGGGGTTGATATATGCGTTCGTGATCAACCGGCCTGATCCGCCTCTGAGCGCGCAGGCCGGCGACGGGGGTCTCGCCAAGCAGCGGGCGACCTCTCGCGGACTGCTGTTCGACGGCGTGAGGGTGGAGGGGCGCGAGGGCGGTGAGAGGGTGTGGCTGCTTTCGGCGGCGCGGGTGGAGGCTGGGGCGGGCGATGGCCGGGCTGAGATGTACCAGATAACTGAGGGCGAGATCTACAAGGACGGCCAGCCGCACCTCACTTTCAGCGCCGGCCGGGGTGTATACGATAGCAGGACCGGCCAGTTGCGTCTGGACAAAGGGGTCCAGGTGCTGTCGGACGGCAAGGACTTTCTTGCCACTGATGAAGTCGTGTGGGATCCGAAGCAGTCCAGGGTGGTCATACCGGGCAAGACGGAGATCGTCACATCGCGCGGCGCGATGACAGTCGGGCAGCTCGAAATGGACATCGCAGCAGACCAGATCCATACCGCCGGCGATGTGCTCGTCAGAGAGGCCGAAGGGAAGCGCAGTTTCAGTGTGAAGAGCGAAGACATCCTCTTCAGCGGCAACGGCGAGTCGTTCGAGGCCCGGGGCGAGACCACTATCCAGTTCGATCTGGATGATTCCGAGGAGTAGTGTGGGGGAGGGGAGATACATGAGGCGGGTTGCGCGAGGGGGAACAGCGCTGCTTGCTCTGGTCGCCCTGGTTGTGCTGGCGATGGCCGCTGGGGCGCAGGCCAAGGAGGTTAAGGTGACGGCGCGCCAGTCCGTGGAGCACAGCGGCGCAAAGGGCGATACAGTGATCGAAGGCGGGCTCACGATAGAGTACGACGACATACTGATCACGGCTGAACGCGCCACGGTGAACATGGGTGCGGGCGTTGCCAGGCTCGCTGGAAAGGTCGCGCTCGTTCAGGGAGACGTCCAGATCGACTGCGATTCCATGGATCTGAATATCAAGAAGAAGACGGCGGCAGTCGCGGGCAATGTCCGGCTGCAAAAGCGTGAGACGCAGGTTGCGAAGGATGAGTCGGGAAAGCCGAAGGTCTCGGTGGTGACGCTGACCTGCGCTGCCATGGAGATCTTCACGGATACGCAGAACTTCAATGCGTCTGGCAAGGTGTCGATTGTCAAGGACGGACAGCGGGCGCAGGCGGAACAGGCTTCCTACAACAACGCCGGGAAGGTCTTGACTCTGACCGGGTCGGTGTCCATCCAGGGCGAGGAGAACGAGAGCATAAAGTGCGACCGCGCCGAACTGCACACTGACCAAGTACTGGTGAAGGCTGAAGGCGAGAACATGGAGATCACATTCGAAATCGAAGAGTGATAGGGAACTGGGCTGTGGGCCTGTAATGTGGCAATTGGACGAGAAAATTACATACAGGAAGGCTGGCCCCCGTGCTATAATTGCGAATGAATAGGGGGTTTAGCTGGATGTACGCCCTTCTGCGAAGCGGGTTCATTCGCGATCTGGTTGGGGCACTGATTGTTACGATGCTTGCGGGCTCCATAGCCGCGACCGCGGTATCCGCCGCCGCCGACCGCTTCTTCGAGGATACAGTGTCGGGTATTGTGGGCGAGTACGGCGAATACGATGCGATTGTCCATGTCCGGCAGGAAGCCCGCCCAGAGGCGGCCCGCGCCATAGGGCAGATGCTCCGTGACGACTTCCCCGGCGCGCGCATGAAGCAGAGCGTCACGGTGCTGTCGCGCGCGAATTTCTTTGTGTCGTTGCCCCGCATAGATGAGTCTACGGTGACGCGACTGGTTCAGGCTGTGGCTGATGTCCCGGGATTCGCAGGATACACGCTCATGCTGGAACCCAAGGTCACAGTGAGCGGAGTCGGCGCTCGGGTGGCGCCCATTATCCGACCGCAGCTGGCGGCCATTGAAGGTGTGAGCTTCACACTGAGGGATGGAGGCAACATACACCTTGTGTGCGATTCTGCGGATTCGGCGCGCACTGTGGCGCAGACAGCCGAGACCATTCTACGAGGGTACCACCTGGCGGATGTGAGGCTGGACGCAGATCGCCCGGCGGGCGACAGGAAGTCTCTGATTGACACGATCATCGGCGGCGATGGGAGTGTCTCTTCAGTTCACGATGTCACGATGGATAGCGCAGCGCAGGAAGCCCGCGAACTCGGCGAGGCTCTTCAAGAGATGAAGCGCTTTATCGAAGCATGGGCGCCGCAGGCCGTGATAACCCTGGAAGGCGAACAGGTGTGCCCCGATGATAGCCTGGTGATGTCGGCTACTCCCAGGCGCCGCGGGGCGACTCCCGGTGATGGCGATGTCGTAGTCGCGCTGACCCGGACGTCCGCGTCTGAAGCCCGGGGAATCGTGGCCAGTTCCGGTGGGAACGGCAGCGACGGCCAGCTCATCGCGTATGCGCTTGACGGAGGCGCTATCGGCGCCCGTGTGGGTGTGGGCCGGCTCATCCTGCCCCATGACGAGCTGGCGCGTTCGCTTGGGGAGGCCGATGCCGTGCTCGGACGCTTGAGCGAGGCGACCGACGCCATGCTGGAGGCGACGCGCGACTGGGAGCGCGCTCTGGATGCGTATGAAAACACCGTTGACTCCATGATTCTGCTCCAGCGCGCGCTGGAGCGGGTCGGCGTGGAGATTCCGGATGGGTCGCGTCAAGGCGGCGTGCGCATTGACGCGGCGGCTTTGAGTTCCCTCGCGGAGCTGACTGCCAGGGCGCTCGAAGCCGTGCGGAACTTGGAGGCGGTGACCGAGGCTGTGGCGATGATCACTTCGCACTACGATCCCCTGCTCAGCAATGTGAGGCTGTGGCAGAGCCGGTTGGAATCGTTCTCTCGCAAGCTGGAGATGGTTCAATCGGCGGCAGGCGGCGCGGGGGATGTGGCGGCTGTACTGGAGGACATGTCGGGTGCTGCTGCAGGCATTCTCTCCACCTTGCAGGAGCTGGACGCGGCTGCGCTCGGCGAACAGCTTCAGGCGGCTCGATCCGACCTTGACGGCCTGGCCAGCCTGGATGTAGGGGGGATCTCGAAGCAGCTCAGAGCTGTGCAGTCTTCTGTGCCCGATTTCTCAGGCGAAGGCACTGTCCGGTCCATCAAACTGATCGACCAGTTCTTGCAGGAGCAAGAGGAATCGTCCGGCAGAATAGAACTCCTGGTTGAATCGGATGAGCCAGACGAGGAGCTGGCCAGAACGATACAGAGGACCGCGGGCGCCGGCGCGGCGGTGTACGTGCTTCCACCCGGGGTGGTGCAACCGGGCGTGAGAAGCGAGGTTCGGACACTGCTCAAGTCGGTGAAGGGAACTATATCCGGGCTGGCGGCCTGCGCCATTGTGGCGGTGTCGCTCATACTCGATCATGCCACTGTGATCTCGGGCGCTCGCGCCGTGAGCGGGCGTGGCGCAGTCGTGTCTCGCCAGGACAAGGCGGCAGGGCTTGCATACGGCGCGCTTGTCGGGGCCTTACTGCTGGGCGTCATCGCCGCCGTCACCCGCGCGACGCTGGCATCTCTAGGCATTCCAGCCTTCGTGCTGTTGGGTATGTCCATGGGCCTGGCAACGGCATGGGCTGCTCCCCGCTTATCGCCCGTGAAAAACGGCGAAGTGGAAGCATGCGTCGCGCTGGGGCTGAGCCCCTCGGAGGTAATGAGAGAGGTAGTCTTGCCGGCGGGCAAACCCGGTGTGTTCTCGCTTCTGAACCGGCCGCGCCAAGTGTTCCGCGATTCGTGCTCGTCTCGAGGACGCTCGCAAGGAGGGTCGGCTCAATGCTCTCAATACGCGATTTGAGGAAGGCTTACGGAGGCCGTCAGGCGCTTGCGGGATTCAGCCTCGACGTCGAGCAAGGTCAGACCGTGGTGGTCATGGGTCCGTCCGGATGCGGCAAGTCTACGGCGTTGAAGAGCGTAATACGGCTGGTGCAGCCGGATTCCGGCGCCATCGTGTGGCGGGGCCGAGATGTTCTCGGCATGTCGAGCGACGAGGTTCGAAAGTTCAGACGGCGTACTGGGTTCGTGTTCCAGCACTCCAATCTGGTTGAGCGCTTGAGCGTGCTCCACAATGTGATGCTGCCCGGGGCCATGGCAGGCGAACCACTGGCGAAAGTGCAGAGTGAGGCGTATGAGGCGCTCGAGGCCGTGGGCATGTCGGAATGGGCCGAAGGGCGTGTGACGGATCTGTCGGGCGGAGAAATGCAGAGGGTGGCCATAGCCAGAGCCATTGTGGGCCGACCTGACCTCGTTCTTTGGGATGAGCCCACCTCGGCCCTGGATCCGATCCTGGTTTCGGACGTTCTCACATTAATGGAGTCGCTTGCGCGATCACTCGGTGCTACGATGATAGTTGTCACGCACGAAGTGGGGTTTGCCATGCGCGCCGCGGACAAGGTGGCGTTGGTGGACCGCGGAAGAGTCGTTGATGAAGGCTCTCCCGTCCGAGTTCTGGCGTGTCCGACTTCCGCCTTGGGGAGAAGATACGCGGCATGTCTGGCATACCCGTCCATCGCGCAGAAGGAAAAAGCAAGCGGATTGTAGAACTGTCCATTTTCAGGGACGTGAGTGGCCACTGCTGTGTCCCGGCGGGATGGTGAAACGTATTGGATGTGGTGTTGGTCGCGGGCACGCCCGGCGATGTTCACGGCCTGGTGCGCCCTGTTGCCGAACGCATATCGGCTGTCATGTCGGCCGCCGATACATGGGTGTTCATCTCGCCGTCCTCCCATGCCAGCGGGCGCGAGGTCAGAGTGGCCTCGTCCTACCCCGGGGTGCGGAGGGCAGTAGGGCCGCTCGAATTCCTTAGGTATCTTCTGGTAGGTATCGCGCCCAGGGGGTTCGCGAGATCAGGGAAGGGCGTTATCGTGCATCTTGGCGGCGACCTGATCTACTCAGTCGACCTCGGTCGGCGGCTTCGGTACCCCGTATTTGCATATGCCAGCAGGGCGATGCCCGGCGCCAAGTCGGTTTCGTTGTTCCTCGTCGAAGACGAGAGGGTTCAGGCTTCGCTTATCGCGCGCGGCGCGGCCGCAGAGCGCGTCCGGCCCGTGGGAAACCTGATGGTCGATGGTGTGGGCGTCAGGATGGGGCGGGAAGATGCCCGTTCGCGTTTGGGCATAGGGGAGCATGAACGCGTTATTGCTCTTTTCCCTGGTGCCCGTCCGCGCGAGGTTTCCGTGATGGCGCCGCTTCTCTTTCGCGCTGCGGAACTGCTTTCTCGCGTGGAACCGAATGTCAGTTTCATGCTGTGCCTCTCGCCGTTTGTGGGCACCGCTTCACTAGAACAGCTGTTCTCGTCCACCAGATATGCATCTAGAATAGACGGATCCGCTGCCCGTGTCGAGAAGAGCGCCGGACCGCTTGAAGCGGTCACCCGAGAAGGCGTTCGTATCAGGATAGAAACGGTGTTCAGATACGAAACCATGGCAGTCTCCGACATCGCAGTATGCACGCCTGGCCCTGTCTGCACCGAACTGGCTTACCTCGGCGTGCCGCATATCGTGGCGGCTCCCCTCAACGTGCCCAGCGCCGTGCCGATTGCCGGCGTGTCCGGGCTGCTGTGTTCATTGCCCTTCATCGGAGAGACCTTCCAAAGGCGAGCCGTGGAACGGCTCAAAGTCACATCGCGCTTTGTTTCCATCACAAATCAGCGGGCCGGTAGGATGATCGTGCCGGAGATCGTAGGGCATGTGCGCCCGGAGGATGTAGTGATCCCGTGCGTGGAGTTGCTGGGCGATGCCGCGCGGCGCGATCGGATGTCGAGGGAACTGCGGGAGGCGGCCGGGCTCGCAGGAGCGGCTGACAGGGTAGTCCATGCCGTCCAGGCCGTCCAGCGATTTGCGGTCGGGCAACCTGACTCGTCGAGCGCCCGTGCCTGATACCTGCAACCACAGAAACCTCCGACAACGCATCCTTGTGCCAGCAATACCCGAGTGTTTGGGCAACCCACGTGCAGGTATGACACGCGTATGTGTCGAAAAAGCAATGGGACGCTGATCGCGTCCTCCGGTGCCCGGGAACCTTGTGCTGGCAAGCTGCGTCATTAACGGTTGGGCATTGGGGGCAATGGGGGCGCCTGGTATGGATGGTCTGGACTGCCTGGGCATTCAGGCTGCGAGTCTCATCAAGAGCTTCGGGGGCAGGCGCGTGGTAGACGGCGCAAGCCTGTCGGTGGAGCGCGGCGAGATAGTGGGGCTTCTTGGGCCGAACGGCGCAGGCAAGACAACCACCTTCTACATGTTGGTCGGACTCGAACAGCCCGAATCCGGGCGCATCCGCATTGACGATGCCGATGTTACCGCTGCGCCTGTGTGGGAACGAGCGCGCCGGGGCCTGGGTTATCTGGCTCAGGAGCCATCGGTATTCCGTCGGCTCACGGTTGAGGCCAATATCTTGGCAATCCTTGAGGCGTCCGATGTCCCTGTCGGCCAGCGAGCCAGCTGGCTCGAGTCCTTGCTCAACCAGTTTGACCTGACGCGCTTGCGGAGCCAGATGGGGTTCAGTCTCTCCGGCGGCGAACGCAGGCGAGTCGAGATAGCCAGGGCTCTGGCCGCGTCTCCGTCCTACATGCTGTTGGACGAGCCGTTCACAGGCGTGGACCCGATTGCCGTGGGCGAACTGCAGGAGATTGTAGTCGGGCTGAAGCGGGCCGGGCTTGGAGTTTTGATTACCGACCACAATGTGCGGGATACCCTGTCCATTGTGGATCGCGCGTACATCATGCGCGAAGGCCGGATACTTGTGTCCGGAACTGCTCAGGAGGTCGCCCATGACTCTGCCGCCAGACGATTCTACCTTGGCGAAAGGTTCACTCTCTGAACCGGAGTTCTCCGCCCGCACGGGAGGGATATGAAGTGTATGGAGCGGCGCTCATAGTCGTGCTCGCCATAGCGGGCGGTGTGATTGCTTATGCCGGCGACAGAATCGGGATGAAAGTCGGCAGGAAGCGACTCTCCATTTTCGGGCTGAGGCCCAAATACACTTCGATGATTATCACTGTCGTTACGGGAGTAGTCATCGCAGGCTGCTCCATATTGCTCCTATCGCTGGCATCGGAGAATGTTCGAAAAGCCCTCTTTCAGATCCGCGAGATTCAGGAAGCGCTTCTCACAACCCAGAATGATCTTGAGGCCAAACGAGTCGAGGCGGATACGCTGTCGAGGCGCGTAGGCGAAATCACTGGCGAGTATGAGGAACTCCAAAGCAGGTTCGATGAGGCCAACCGCGAGCTAGAGCGCGTATCGGATGAGCGGGCCCGGGCCGTGGGCGAACTCGCTCGCGTTCAAACCCGTCTGAGTGAGTCGGAGGGGCGTCTGCGAGGAGTTGAAGCCCGGTACAAGGCTGCCGCCGACGATTTGGACATCGCCAACGCCCAACTCAAGTCAGCTCAGGCCGAGGAAGCCAAGCTCGAACAGGAAAAGGCAGCGCTTCAAGCCAGCGTGTCTGCGCTATCGCTTACTCGGGACCAGCTGACCGCGGAAGTGGCCGACCTGCAACGGAAAGTGGACGACATCAGGCTCAACGCCGCTATGGCCCTGGCTGAGGCTGCTCAGTCGTCCCAGACGTCCATGATAGGACGGGTCATATTCCGCGCCGACGAAGTGGTGCTCGGGAGGGTGATAGACGCTTCGCAACCTGTCGAGTCCATCGATGGTCAAGTGCGCGCGTTCCTGCTGGAGGCCAACGACATAGCGGCTAGGCGGGGCGCGGGTCCTGCGAGCGGCCCGCTTCGTGACGATGGCGATCCGTCCGCCATCAGGTTCGATCTGACCAATGCCTCGGCTGCCTTCGCCAAGATCATGGAGTCGCGCGATAAGGTAGTGCTGCGAGCCGTGTCTCCCGTAAATACCTGGTATGGAGGGGTGCTGCTGGTATCGCTGCACGTGTTCCCGGAGAAGCGGATATTCGAGGGCGGACAGGTCGTCGCCTCCAGGGAGATCGATGGCTCGGAGGGGATTGACAAGGTCCAAGAGGGTCTGCTTGGGCTGATGGAGGATGTGAACAGCGCTCTGCTGGCGGCAGGGATGCCTAGCGATGAGGAAGGCAAGATCGGTACCATACTTACGGTTACGGAGTTCGCATTGGCTATCACAAGCGTGCTGGGGATGAAGGGGCCTGTGATGGTGCAAGCCGCGGCGGAATGCGATATCTGGCGAATTGCCGGCCCTCTATCGCTCAGGTTGGTCATCAACCCAGCGTGATCCGCCCAACATCGTGCAGGAGGCAAAAATCTTCCCTGCAGTGAAGGAGTTGACCAGGGTTTGGAGAATAACAACACGCAGGCCAAGGTTACAGCAACACCTGCGATTTCATTCTTTGGCCGGCGGCGAGTTGGAAGGAGGTGCCGCCCAAAGCTTCGATGACAACTCCATATCGGCAATGAGGCTCACTTCTGCTGGGCAGCAGGGCGAGGAAACGAGAACACTCGTCTGGGCAGCCCCAGTGGATGGGAGTTCTTAGCGTTAAGCATCAACTCGAGGGGGGAAGAGATTAATGAAAAGACTCCTGGCCATACTTGTCAGCGTCATGATGATCATCGGAATGGCGCTACCGGTGTTGGCGAGTCCCTTCTCCGATCTGCCGGACGACCACTGGGCCAGCGACGCGGTGAAAATGCTTTCTGCGTTGGGGATAATCCAGGGGTATCCGGACGGATTGTTCAAGGGACGCAACCAGGCAACGAGATACGAGGTCGCGCTCATGGTGGCTAGGGCGCTCGAATACCTTGATAGGGATATTCGAGACCTGACCGAGCGGCTGAACCAGATCGACGGCAAGTCTTCGCCCGCTGAGCCTGTTGCTAAGGCCGGCGAGGACGGAACAGTAGTGCTTCAGACTCCGGCGCCTGATGCCACTATCTTGGAGCAGGTGATTGCCGAGAAGATTGCTGGGATGTCGCAGGCGCAGTGGGAGGAGTTCGACGACAGGCTGTCGGCTCTCCTTGCCCGAATCGACGATCTATCCGAGAGCAACAAGGCCGAGCACGCTGCTTTGTGGAAGGCATTGGAGGCGCTTGGGGGCGCTTCCGCAGGAGGCGCAATCGTCGCCGCCGGCTCGGACGAGGAACTCCTGTCCCAGCTGGAACTGGCGTTGCTTCAGCAGAAGGCCGAACTCATGATGGCTTTCTATGACTCCATCGCGGCCGCCAATGATGAGAGAGATCGCATGATCGCGGATGTGGAGGCTCGGTTCGAGCAGTCCTTCCTCGACCAGCAAGCTGCGCTGATGGCCGCTTTCTATGATGTGCTCGACGCCTACAAGGACGGGCATGAGCTTGACCACGCTGCTTTGGAGGCCAAGTGGGAGCAGATCCTGAATGAGCAGGCCGCCCCGCTGGATTCCAAATTCAAGGAATCCCTCGCCGAGCTGCGCGATGAGGTCTCTCTGGCATTGCTCGAGCAGAAGGCTGAACTCACCATGGCTTTCTACGACTCGATCCAGGCCCTGAGGGATGAGTACGAGCAGAAGTTCCAGGCGCTTGGGGAGCAGTGGGACGTGGCCCTGTTGGAACAGAAGGCCGAGCTAACCATGGCCTTCTACGACTCCATCCAGGCGCTTCGCGACGAGAACGAGCAGAAGTTCGCTGCCATCGAGGAGAACTGGGAGCGCGCGTTGCTCGAGCAGAAGGCCGAGCTAACCATGGCTTTCTACGACTCCATCCAGGCGCTTCGCGATGCGAACGAGCAGGAGTTCGCTGCCATCGAGGAGAACTGGGAACTCGCGCTGCTCGAGCAGAAGGCCGAGCTAACCATGGCCTTCTACGACTCCATCGAGGCTGTGAAGGACGAATACGAGCAGAGGTTCACTGCTCTTGAAGAGAAGTGGGAATTGGCTCTCTTGGAGCAGAAAGCCGAACTCACGATGTCTTTCTACGATTCGATAGAGGCGGAGAGGGACGCGCGCATCCACGCCATGGATGAGTTGGCCGCGCAGCACGATCAGGATCTGATCGACGCCAAGGCCGAGATGGCCGCGGCCATCTACGATGCGCTCGAGGCAGTGCGCGGCGAGTTCGCCATCGAGATCGACGCGGTCATGGCCGTCGTCGAGGCATTGCGGTCTGATTTCGACACCGAACTCAAGGCCCTCGGCGCACGAATCGACGCTGTGGATGCCGCGCTGAACCTGTGTATCGTTGCTTTGGAGGCGGAGGTGGCGGATGTCCGGGCGCTGGCGGATCAGAATGCCTTCGACATAATCGACACCTACCACAAGCTGAAAACTGAAGACATAGCTCCGCTCGCCGCGCGCGTCGACCATCTAGAGGAGTCGACGGCTGTCGCTCATGCCAAGATCCAGGAGCTTCGCGACGATTTTGGCAAGGTGCGGATCACCGGTAGCGACGAGCTGAAGTTCGTCGACATCGACCTCGACGGCGAAGTCGGGGCGAAGTTCTACAAGGATCCGTTCAAACCGGCTTCCGGCGAGCATGCGGCGACATCGCAGCTCAAGAACACGCTGCTGCTCAAGCTGGCGCTTCAGCCCCGCGAGGGCGTCAACATCGACATTGGCCTGAAAGCCCTGACCGACATATTTGGCGGGCCTGCAACTCTCGGCTTGTTCAGCGGGGACATAGACGTGAAAGTGACCACTGAGAAAGACGTGACGAAGGCCAAGATCGGCACGCTTTCCAGGCCGGGCAACTTCACCGATTACCAGATGGGCGCGGCTAAGTTCGCGGATTCAGCTGTGCGCGGCATCAGCGCCGACTACACCCGTGGCGGCCTGAATGCTACCGGCATGATTGCCAAGATAAAGCCGTTGGAGCTCGACTTCCAGTACGTATTGGGCGCTGGCGCGCGCTATGAGCTCAGCGAGAAGCTCACTTTGGGCGCGCGAGGGCTGAAGATCCAGAACGACGCCGCTTCAGGCGGAGTATACGGCGAGGGAGCAGCTCTTGAAGAAGAGGCCTTCGGCGGCGATTTCGCGCTTAACCTGACCGAGAACTTCGGCATCCAGGGTGAGGCTTCGCTGTGGAAGAACAGTAAGGCGCCGGAATACCTCACCGCGTACAACGTGGGTGCCCAGGGCAAGCTCGGTTTCCTCAACATTGAAGCGTCCCACGAGCAGGTGGCCAAGGGTTACGCCCCTAAGTACCTGGATCCCAAGTTGGTGGAGGCGGACACCTGCGCGTCTAGTCTGACCGTGACTACCGACAAACTCAAGGGATTCGTCATAACCGGTGAGGCGGGCCGCGAGGGCGACGCCGACTATGATGAGGAAGACGCAACGATGTATGGCGCTGGGGTGAAGTACTTCACTAAACTCATGGCGGCCGACCTCACGTTGCGGGGTGGAGTCGATAGAGAAGACACCAAACTTCCGGTTGAGAACGCCGGCGTAGTCACTACTACGCAACTTGGGTTCGACGTAGCCTACAAGCCTGTCGAGGCTGGATTTACGTGGGAGCGCGAAATCGAATCCAAGACGGTCGGCTACATCGGATATGCCAAGGCCGATATCCCGTTCGGCGAGGCTGTGAAGCTCAAGGGCGACTGGGAGCAGAGGTTCGGATCGAGGGAGTACTACAAGTACAATGCCGGTCTCTTCCTCTCATTGCCGGTCGTGGCCGACAAGGTCACCGTGGGCGCCGAGGCGTCCTACGGAAAGGCCAGCGGTGCGACTCATCCTAACCCAGCTGTCGCTGACACCATCAACTACGCCAAGTGGCTGATGAAGGGCGACGTGGCATGGCAGATCGCTCCCACTACGAAGGCGACCGGCATGGCATCGTACGAGGTGCGAAACTACGAGGCCGCTGATCAGCGGTCCGGCGCCTATCTCCAGGTGGGGCTGGGCGTGGGGCAGGAGCTCTTCAAGGCCACTAGCCTGAATCTCAACTATAACGTGAAGGATGTTCGCTACTCGGCGGAAGAGAACATCGACTATGGCGTGCGTATTCTGGAGCTGTCACTGAAGACGGCGTTCTAGAGCTAGCGGAGATGCGCCCCGGGGAGCAACGCTTCCCGGGGCGTTTTGCTCGATTTTGGGGAGGTGAGTCGGTTGGACGAGGTTGTGCTGGCGGTGGATCCCGGACGCGATAAGGCGGGCATAGCTGTTGTGTCGAAGGAGCGGGGCACTTTGTTCCGCTGCGTTGTGAGCGCGGACGACTGCGTGTCCAGGGGCGTCGAGCTTGCCGGGGTGTACGGCGTGCACAAGATCGTGGTGGGCGACAGGACCGGCTCGCGCAAGGTCGTCCGGGCCCTGGCGCTTTCATGTGGGCTGGAGGTCGTTGCCATTGATGAGCACAGATCGTCGATGGAAGGGAGACAGCGATACCTGGAAGAGCATCCCGGGAGGGGCCTATTCAGGTTGGTCCCGATGGGCCTCAGAACTCCGCGTGAGCCGTTCGACGACTACGCGGCGGAGGTCCTTGCTGCCAGATATTTCAAGCTGCAGTCTGGGGAGAAGGAATCGACATCTTGACGAAGAATATATAATAGCTGGGGAATCCGCTTCGGGGATGAGAGGAGGCGAGTTCGGCATGGGCTTCGGATTTGCGCGCGGGCGGCGATGCGTCCCGCTGGCGCTGGTTGCCATAGCTACGGCAACCATCATGATGCTGTCTCCGCTTGCTCATGCCGCCTCGCTGCTGGTCGCTGCCGATGACTGGAGGTATCTTGCCCTTGTAGAGCTTGGCCGCGGGGGCTTGCTCGCGGAAGGCGATGTTAGGGTCTACTCCAGCGGAGTGCCTGTTTCCGTTGGCGACCTGTCTCGCGCCGTCGAGCGCGCTGTCTGTCGCCTAAAGGATGCCTCACCGGGCCGCGAGATCACCGTCTCGGGCGGCAGCGGGGCATCGGCAGGCCCCCTGAGGCTCACTGGCCCGGTTTCGATGAATCTGACCATCTCCGCCAGGCAGGCCAGCCTTTTGGCCGAACTAGTGGCTGAATTCGGCCAAAGTTTCGTCGACCCATCGCTTGCCAATCTGTCTCTGCGCGTCCCGCTGGGCTCGCCAAGCGGGGGTATGATACTGAGCCTATCGGAATCGGCGCTGCCGGCTCCCAACCATCGTCTGCTGAGCGATATCGGGCTGCAGGCGCCGGCCTCGTCTTCCAAACCCTTGCTCGGGCTGCCCAACGAGTCGGCGGGTCTAGCCGAGCTGCAGGATCTGCTGACGCCGTGGGTGAAGCCAGGATCGGACGATGTCCAGCCGCAGTTCCAGGTGGGCGTGCCCAGTCCCCTGGGTACTCTGGCCGTCGAGGTATCCAGTCAGGCAGCGCGTCGCGCCGGGAAGGACAACGCGGCCGAAGAGAAGCAGCCGGCGAGGGGTTTCGACCTATCTACAAGTGTCCGGCTGTCTGACATTCTCGCAGTGAGCGCAGGGTTTTTCACTGATGACGAGTCGCCGCAGAAGGCGACCTCCACGGCTCTCGGGGTTGTGCTGGGCGACAAGGAAGGCGCCGGTCTGAGCCTGGGGCATAGGGTGACGGATGTCGGCAGGCCGGCGGATGCCGCCGGCCTGCGGGAGACCGTTACCTCAGTTGACGTAAAGTATTCGCTTCCTGACGTTGTCGGGCGGGCCGTGGCCGCTGACTCGACTGACTCCATCACTGTGAAGGCCGGCTACGAGCTATACGGCAGGGGGCTGGCGTCGTCGGAGGCTGCAAGGGACAGCTTACAGGCCACTGCCTCACTGGTCATCGACTATAGGCTTCTGCTTGGGGATGCCGCCTTTCTTCAGGCGGGCTACAGATATGAGAGGATTCGCGACCTGATTGCATCGGGCGCAGTGTGGACCAAGTCAGAGCTATACGATGGCGGCGATCTCTCGACGTTGTCCGGGATCGAGCCATTGAAGCTGGACGGGTCAGGCGCCACCCGCACCATTACCTCGATAGACTTCGGATATAGGCTCATGGGCGATACCTCATTGCTGCTGGGATACAAGCTAATTGATTTCTCCGACATCGGAGCGCTGGACTTCACAAAGAATCTTGCTACGGCCGAAGTTAACATCAGATTCTGATGGTTTCGTCGTGCGTCGCTACAGGGAGGTAGAAAAATGGGACGATCTGCAATTAAATCAGCGGGAACACTCCTTGCCGCGCTGGCGCTGCTCTGTTTCGCCTGTTATGCGGGAGCGCAGGCGGTGCCCGCAAGCCCGGTTGAGCGCCTAGTCGCCATGGAGGAACTGCTCTTCGGTCTGCCGCAGGAGGGCGCTATTGTGACACGACTACAGAATATCGAAAGCTTAATGTTTGGCCAGGCCGGAGCGGGGACTCTTCCCGAGAGGCTCGATCGGTGCTGGAACTTCGTTCAGGGTGACCGAGTCGGCGGCATGAATCTCAAGTTCAAGATGAAGGCGGTTCAGTGGACGATCTTTGGCGAAGTGGCAGACGGACCCATAGTGCCTACGCTCGTCGATCTGGAGAATGCGGTGATAGGCCAGCCGGGGTTGGGGCCGATCGGGCCGAGGCTCGACATCCTTATGAGGCTTTCAGTGGTCGGGGGCGAGCCGGAGGCGGCATACTCGCTCGTGCCCAAGGGGTCGCTGGTTCGAGTGAAGCTTTGCACGGCGCTGGGTTCGATGAAGGCGCGTTCCGGCGATGTTGTGAGGTTCGAGGTGGCTGACGACGTCGTTTTTGAAGATCGCCTGGTTCTTCCGAAGGGAACGCCTGTAACGGCGTGGGTCATTGACACTGTGCGGCCGACTAAGATGGGCATAAGGGCCCGAGTGGACCTGGAACTTAAGCCGGTGGAGGCGATTGATTCCTCTCCTGTCGTTCTTGGCGTTGAGCCGACCACGATAGCGGCCAATTCTTCTGTGTCGCTGGCGGCCGGTGAAGGCATTCGCGCGCTCGGCATCGTTGGCAAGGAGGGCGTGTTGGGAGGCTTGCTCAGCCAGAACCCCGAACTCGACCTGGCGGAGGGAGTCGAGTTGTTCCTGTCGGTGATGCAGACCGCCAAGGTTCTGGGGCTTCCTGTGCCGAAGGCTAAGTAGCCGAGGCGGCGGTATAGTTAATGTGTGACTAGTTGGCCGATACCCCCGGAACTTGACCCCGGTTCCGGGCGGGACGATGTGGTTGGAGGTAGTGCTGTTGAGTGAGAAGCGGCTTTTCACGTCTGAGTCAGTCACTGAGGGCCATCCGGACAAGGTCTGCGACCAGATTGCAGACGCCGTACTCGATGGACTGCTTGCAGTTGACCAGGAATCGCGCGTTGCGTGCGAAGTGTGCGCCACCACAGGTCTGGTCTTCGTGATGGGCGAGATCAGCACCCAGGGCTACGTGGACATCCCTCGCATTGTCAGGGAGACTGTTCGGGAAGTGGGCTACACAAGGGCGAAGTATGGGTTTGACGGCGATACTTGCGGCGTAGTGACATCCATTGGCGAGCAGTCTTCCGACATTAGCATGGGCGTCAATCACGCGTTGGAGAAGCGGACCCCTGACGCCTGCGTGCAGCCGAACCACGACTGGGATACTGTGGGGGCAGGGGATCAGGGGATGATATTCGGCTACGCCGTTCGGGAGACGGAAGACCTTATGCCGATGCCGATTACCCTGGCGCACAGGCTCGCGCAGAGGCTTGCCCAGGTCAGACGGGACAAGCTTGTCGAGTGGCTCAGGCCCGACGGCAAGACCCAGGTGACCGTGGAATACGAGGGTCACCGCCCGATCAGGGTGGATACTGTGGTGGTGTCGGCTCAGCACGACGAGCGAGTGGACAACGCCACCATAGACCGGGACATCAGGGACCACGTGATCAGCGCGGTTGTGCCCGAGGATATGGTCGACGCGAACACTCGCATTCTCGTGAACCCGACCGGGCGGTTTGAGAAGGGCGGCCCCGCCGCGGACTCTGGCCTGACCGGTCGCAAGCTGATTGTCGACACCTATGGAGGAATGGCCAGGCACGGTGGGGGAGCGCTGTCGGGCAAGGATGCGACCAAGGTCGACCGGTCAGCGGCCTACGCCGCGCGGCATGTGGCCAAGAATCTGGTCGCGGCGGGCATCGCTCACCAGTGCGAGGTGCAGATAGCCTATGCGATAGGAGTGGCGCGCCCGGTGGCCATATCGGTGGACACATACGGGACTGGCTCGATATCCGATGACAGGATCACGAGAATCGTTCGAGAGGTGTTCGATCTGCGTCCTGCGGCGATTATCCATAATTTTGGCCTGAGGCAGCCGATATACCGTCCTGTATCTTGCTATGGGCACTTTGGCCGTCCTGAGCTCAACTTGCCCTGGGAGACGCTGGACAAGGTCGACGAGATCAGGGAGAGGATGTAGGCGCGAGGTGATCAGAGCTGGATTGCGTGGAAGGCGTCATCGACCGAGTGACCTATCGCGATGAGAAGTCGATGTACACCGTTGCCCGCATCAAAACTGAAGACGGTCGCATAGTCACTGCCGTGGGCCCGTTTCCATCGGCCGCTCCAGGCCAGATGGTGAGGGTGTCTGGAACATGGACGCAGCATCGGGAGTACGGTAGGCAGCTCAGGGCGGAGCGGGTTGACATCGTGGTCCCCGCCACTGTTCTGGGCATTGAGAAATACCTGGGTTCGGGGCTGATACGCGGTATCGGCCCTGCGACCGCCGCCAGGCTAGTCAAGCGATTCGGCCTGGACACGCTGGCGATCGTTGAATCCAACCCCGAGCGACTCCGAGAAGTTCCAGGCATAGGGCCAAAGAAAGCCCAGAGCATTGTGGAGTCGGTTGCCGAGCACAAGTCGGTTCAGAAGGTCATGGTCTTCCTGCAGTCGCACGGGGTAAGCCCGGCGTACGCAGTCAAGATATACCGGCGATACGGTGAAGACGCCGTGGCCGTGGTGAGCCGGAACCCTTACCGGCTGGCGGATGAAGTGTATGGAATAGGCTTCAAGACCGCCGACAAGATCGCGCAAGAGGTGGGCGTGGACCGAAAGTCCCCCGAGCGGGTTGCCGCAGGGATCAAGTACTGGCTTGGAAAGGACTCCGAGGACGGCCACTGCTATTCGCAGGCAGACCAGTTCGCCGCCGCGGTCGCAGGCGAGCTGGAAGTAGCTCGGGTTCTTGTCGAAGGCGGCATCGCATCGCTCGAGGGCGCCGGCGAGGTGTACCGCGAGGGCGAGTCTGCCCTGTATCTTGCGCCGTTCTACCATGCCGAACGGGGCGTAGCCCGGCGCCTATGTCAGCTTGCCCACGCGAAGATGTGGACGCTGGACACCCTGTCCAATGAGGAGCTTGCGCAGGCCGAGACGCGGGCCGGGCTGCGCCTTGCCGACCAGCAGCGGGCCGCGGTGATGAAGGCGTTCCAATCCGGGGTCATGGTAATGACCGGCGGTCCGGGCACGGGCAAGACCACTACTCTTCGTCTGATCATTGACCTGTTTGAGGCCAGGAAGATGCGGGTTCTGTTGGCCGCTCCAACAGGCCGGGCCGCCAAGCGCCTGTCTGAGGCGAGCGGTAAGCCCGCCAAGACCATTCACAGGCTCCTCGAATTCGAGCCCGGGGCGGAGGGATGGAGATTCGGCCGCACAGCGGCCAGCCCTCTCGAGTGTGATGTATTGGTGCTCGACGAGGTGTCAATGGTCGACATTATCCTCATGCAGAGCCTGCTCAAGGCGGTCCGGCCCGGATCGCGCCTGGTGCTCGTGGGCGATGTCGACCAACTGCCGTCTGTGGGTCCCGGCAGTGTTCTGCGCGACATCATCGACTCGGGCGCGGTGCCCACTGTCGTGCTCGATCAGGTGTACAGGCAGGCGCCTGGAAGCATGATAGTGACCAACGCCCATCGGATCAACCACGGCGAGTACCCTCTGCTCCGAGGCGCGCGCGACTTCTTCTTCATAGAAGCGGATGATCCCGACCAGGCTGTGCAGGCGGTAGTGTCCGCCGTGACCACCAGGCTGCCGCGGTATCTCCGTTGCGACGCCATGGACGACATTCAGGTGCTCTCGCCGATGAGGAGGGCGGCCGCGGGCGTAGACAATCTCAACGCGGTTCTGCGTGAGGCCCTCAACCCGGCAAGATCGGGGGCGTCGGAGATACGCTACAGGGGTTCCGCTTTCCGAAGGGGAGACAAGGTGATGCAGATCCGGAACGACTACGACCGGCTGGTGTGGAACGGCGACATGGGCAGGATCGTGCGCATAGACGCCGAGGAAGGCGAGGTGGTCGTGAGGTTTTCCGAACCGGAGGGCGACCGCGATGTTCTGTATCAACAGGATGAACTGGACGAGTTGGCGCTGTCGTACTGTGTGTCTATACACAAGAGCCAGGGAAGCGAGTATCCGGCGGTTGTGATTCCCATAACCACCCAGCATTACGTGATGCTCCAGCGAAACCTGCTCTACACCGCCGTCACGCGCGCTCGAAGGGCAGTAGTGCTCGTAGGAACGAAGAAGGCCGTGGCGATAGCCGTGCGCAACGCGTCTATGCTGCACAGGCGCACGATGCTTGCGGCCAGACTTCGTGAGGCCGCGGCGGCGTCCTGGCCGGACGAGATGGAATAGGCACGTTGCTCATTGCGCCCGGGCTAGCCCGGGCGATTTTCCTTTTGGCGGCAGGAACACCGCGACCGCTGCCTAATGTCGTCTACAGAAAGAAAACGTGTCAGGCGGGCTGTACGGGTGTTTCATGCCTACATAGTCCTCACCGAGCAGGGCGCCTGCGCGGGATACGGGCGCTCGCCCGAGTTCGACTGGGCCTACATTAACGCGTCATCCCGTGCCGATCTGGCCGTGATCACGCCGCCCGTCCCGGTGGCTTATGCTGAAGCGGTGGCCAGGGAGGTGGAACGTCGGCTTTCCGGTCCCAGCCTGCGGCGTGTCCAGTCCGGCAGGGCCTGCCAGGCGGCTGTGAGGTCGTGCCGCAGGATGGCCCGATCTGTTCTGCGCGCGCTCGGATCGAGCGGTTCCGCCTTTCTATCTGCCTCTGCGATTTGGCGGTCCTCGCAGTTCCATCCGGACATGCTGCGGAACCGCGTGCCTCCCCGCGAACTTGTTCTCGAGAGCGCTCAGGCGCTCGGCGGTCGCAGCCTGCTGTACGAAGAGGCCATGCGCGCCCTGGTTTCTGCCGGCCTTTCGTCTCTCGACAGAGCCCAAGACTTGCTGGCAGCGATGTGCGTCGAAGGGAATGCCAGTCTTGTGCCGGCGGTATCCATCTCGCCTCTGGGAACGCGGATCTGCAACAGATGTGGTTCAACCGGGCCGTTCGTGTTGACGCCATGCGCCCATTGTGGCAGGCGCGCCTGCGCATTGTGCTGCGAGTGCAGGCAGATGGGATTCGCGCGCGAATGCGTGCCGCTCTACTTGGTCGGCCGGGGCAATCTCGTCCACTCCCATGCAGAGGCGGCGGCCGAGCGGGCTGAGCTTGTGATGCCGCATGTGCTCACCGCCGCTCAGAAACAGGCCGCCGACATGCTGTGCGATTGGTACGTCGATGGCTCTGCGCGGGAGGCACTGGTGTGGGCGGTATGCGGCGCGGGCAAAACGGAAGTGTCCTTCGGAGCGATGCACCTGGCGCTCCTGGCCGGCCGAAAGGTGCTTTACGCTGCCCCCAGGCGTGATGTAGTGGCTGAGTTGGCTCCACGGGTGCGGGCAGCCTTCCCCGCAGCCTCGTGTTCGGTGTTCCACGGGGGCTCCTTGGGGCCGCGGGATTTCGGCGCGGACGTCATCCTCGCCACCACTCACCAGACCATGCGCTTCTACCGCCGTTTCGACCTGGCGATTCTGGACGAGGCCGATGCTTACCCCTTCGCGGGCTCGGAGGCTTTGGCCTCATCGATGGATAGGGCGCTTGCTCCTGCAGGCCGTCTGGTCATCATGACCGCCACGCCGTCTCGCGGGCACCTTGCGCGGGTGGATTCAGGCGCGCTACCGTGCATGAGGATACCCGCGCGTCACCACGGAACGCCACTTCCGGTGCCGGAAGTGGCGGCGGCGCCGGAAGGCGACTCGCTGCGCGCGCTCGCCAGTCTGTCGCGAGCAAGCGTTAGGTCGGGATCGCCGCTTCTGGTGTTTGTGCCCAGACGGCGGCAGGCGCAAGAGGTTGCTTCCTTTCTATCAGCCAGGCTTCCCGAGGCTCGAGTGGAGTGGGTTCATTCACAGGATCCAGCGAGGGACGAGAAGCGGGCGGCGATAGCGGAGCAGGGGTGCGATGTGCTGGTGAGCACGTCTGTAATGGAACGCGGAGTGACAGTAGATGGGGTTGACGTGATCGTGTGCGATGCAGATGCGGACGATGTGTTCGACTACCGCGCTCTGGTCCAGATGGCGGGGAGGGCCGGTCGCACAGCCGCGTGTCCCACGGGCCGGGTGTGGTTTCTGTGCAACGCCGAGAACTGGCACATCCGCACCGCAATCGGCATCATCAGGAAGATGAATGCGGAAGCGAGGACACGCGGCCTATTGGCTCAAGCGGACGATGGGGCGCCGCCTACATCGGGGCGGATGCAGCGAGACGGGGGGCGACATGGACGGTGAACCTTACGCGGTTTTGCAGTGTCGTCTTGGACGTGCTCTTCGGTGAGAGGCACTTCTGCCCGGCATGTGGGCGAGTCGGAAGCGCCCAGGCGTTCTGCGGTGAGTGCACGGCGCGAATACCCAAGGTGTCCTCGCCTGCATGCCGCGTGTGCGGGACGCCGCTTAGGGGCCGCGCCTTGGCGGGCAGCGATGCGCAGGAGGCGCAGGATGCGCGCGAGGCGCGCCATGTGTGCACAGGGTGCCGCCTTACGCGCCGATACTTCGAGTGTGCCAGGGCTCCGGCGATATACGAGGGCGCCGCGCGCGAGCACGTGCATGATCTGAAATACCGGGCCAGGGTGGAGATTGTGCCGGCGTTGTCGCGGACGATGGCGCTCTGCGCGATTCGGCACGCCATGGCGGACTGGTGCGACTGCGTAGTCGCAGTCCCTATGCATCCGGACAAACTTGCCAGGCGCGGGTTCAACCAGGCCGAACTTCTGGCGCGCGCTGTGGCATCGTTGCTCGGGGCGCCCTTGATCCCCGGGGCGCTGTCGAGGCGTGAATACACCGGAACCCAGACACTTCTCGACCGACAGAACCGACGAGGCAATGTCCTGAATGCGTTCGTCTGCGATGAGCCTGCGGCCGTTGCAGAGGCTAGAATCCTGCTCGTCGATGATGTCCTCACATCGGGCGCCACTGCCGATGGATGCGCGCGAGCTCTGCTGAGATCGGGTGCATCCGGGGTCAGCGTACTCACTTTTGCCGTGTCGGTGGCCGACATGCGCGACTGGAATCCCGTGTAACACCCCGTGGCATTGCGCCCGTAGCCGGCCGGATATATAATCGGTGCTAGTCGGATCACGTAATGGGGCAAGGTTGTGGTGGTTGTTGGGCGCCTTAGTTCGAGTCGCGGCAGTCCTGGTCATCGTGGTAGTGTTGCACAGAAAGCACTTTCATCTGGGAGTTCTGATGGTCGCAGCGGCCGCGATCATCGGTCTGCTCTTTGGCATGCGTCCTCAGCAGATTGCCGTCAATGCACTCGCTTCTGTCTTCTCCGCGTCCACACTGAGCGTGGTCGGGGCCATGGCATTTGTGGGGTTGCTGGAGGCGCTCATGAACCGTGCGGGCATGCTCGACCTCGCCTTGAGATCCCTGAGCGCGCTCGTTCGCGACAGGCGAGTGATCGTTGGCGTGGTGCCGGCATTCATGGGGTTACTTCCTTCGGCGGGCGGCGCTCTCATGTCGTGCCCAATGGTCGACGGCGCCTGCGCCAGCCTTGAGCTTTCGCCTCATCGGCGGGCCCTCGCCAACTACTGGTACAGGCACGTTACCGAGTTCATCGTGCCGGTGTATCCCGCCTTCGTGCTGGCATCGCAGATATCGGGGGTTTCTGTGAGATCCCTGGCCGCATGGTCTGCTCCAGCCGGACTGATCGCGGCAGCGGTCATGGCCCCCGCGGTGTTCAAAGGCGTACCCCGATCAGCCGCTGTTCTGCCCACTCAGGAGGGGACGGACCGCAGGTCTGCGTTGTGCGGCCTCATCTTAGGAACTGCGCCGATAGCGGTCGTGGTCGCGCTGGTGGTTGCCTGCCAGTGGAGCGTATTGGCCGCCGTGGCCTGCGTTGTTCTGGGGCTGGCCGTTGTCAGGTTTCCAGGTTGGGAACTGCTAGTACAGATGATTCGTTCATCCTTCTTGAGCAAGACTTGCGGCATGGCACTCGGAATCATGTTGTTCAAAGACATGCTCAGCGCGGTCGGGGCCGTAGATGAGATTGCCGGCTACATAACGGCCATCGGAGCGCCGGCGGCTGTTACCGCAGTGGTTCTTCCACTGCTATTGGGCGCGGTTACGGGGATGAACTCGGCGGCGGTAGGCGTTGCATTCCCCATAATCAGCGGCCTGTTTTCGCTCTCGGGCGGACTGGCTCCGCAGATGGCGGCACTTGCGTACATCGCATCAGTGGTGGGCATCTTGATCACGCCCATGCACCTGTGCATGGTAGTGACGGCTGACTACTTTCGAGCCGACATCGGAGAGATGCTAAGGGCGGTGCTCGCTCCGGCCGCCGCGGTGCTCTGCTGGGGCATTCTGGTGAGCATGTTATGGAGGCATTGATTGTGACTACGGAAACAGTGAAGTCGTGGCATGCGATGTCGTCTGGGGAGGCGCTGGTCGTGCTGGGCACATCGCGCGCCTCGGGCCTGTCGAACGAAGAGGCCCAAGCGAGGCTTTTGGAGTATGGTCCCAACGTCCTCGACGAACCCGCGCGCCACACGGTGTTGCAGCAGTTTATCGCGCAGTTCAAGGAGTTCCTTGTTGTGCTCTTGCTCGTATCTGCCAGTGTATCGGCCTTCGTGGGAGAGCTGGAAGACGCGCTGGTCATAGCCGCTATAGTCGTCCTGAACGCCGTGATCGGCGTGGTTCAGGAACGCCGAGCCGAAGATGCCCTGGATGCGCTGAAGAAGATGGCTTCGCCTCGCGCTCGTGTGCTGCGATCAGGCGAAACCGAGGTGGTCGAGGCTTCCAGCTTGGTTCCGGGAGACATCATCCTGGTCGACGCGGGCGACAGTATACCTGCCGATGCCAGGCTGGTCGAGTCGGCCATGCTCAAGCTGGATGAGTCTTCGCTCACGGGAGAGTCGGTTCCGGTGGATCAGGACGCAGATGTCATTCTCGATGACGACGCGGCCCTGGGCGATAGGGTCAACATGGTCCACATGGGCAGTTCCGTGACGTACGGTCGCGGGGTGGCCACGGTGGTAGCTACCGGGATGTCGAGCCAGATGGGCAAAATCGCTGCTATGCTGCAGGAGGGCGGGCAGGAGACCACGCCGCTTCAGCAGAAACTAGAGGCGCTCGGCAAGAAACTGGGAATAGCGGCAGTGCTCATGTGCGCGGGAGTGTTCATTGCCGGACTAGCCCGCGGGGAGCGGGCGTTCGACATGTTCCTCACTGCAGTCAGCCTGGCGGTGGCCGCGATACCCGAGGGCCTGCCGGCGATCGTCACCATAGTCCTGGCCCTCGGCGTGCAGAGGATGGCGGCCAGGAACGCGATCATACGCCATCTGCCGGCCGTGGAGACGCTGGGAAGCGCGGACGTCATATGCTCCGACAAGACGGGCACCCTTACCACTAACCAGATGACCGTGCGCAAGCTGTACGTGTCCGGGCTGGCCATCAATGTGACCGGCGAGGGCTATTCCAGTCAGGGGTCGCTTCTGGAGGCAGGGTCGAAGTCGCCCGTTGCATCCGACGCGTCGACATCCCGCATGCTTACGTGCGCCGTTTTGTGCAGCGATGCCAAGGTGCGGAGCGCAGGCGAGGCCGGCAGGCTGGAGATGATCGGCGATCCCACTGAAGGGGCCATCGTGGTGGCGGGCATGAAGGCGGGGGTCGACAGTACGCGGTTGGCCCAGTGGGCCCCCAGAGTAGCTGAGCTGCCTTTCGAGTCAGAGCGCAAGCGCATGACCACCATACACAGGCTACCCGACTCCTACCTGGCCTGCACCAAGGGAGCCCCAGAGGAGATGCTGCAGGTGTGCACCTGCATGCTCTGCGGAGGCGCTGCGGTCGCGCTCACCGACGAGATGCGAGAGGACATCCGGCGCGTTAACGCCGAAATGGCAAGCGGAGCCCTTCGGGTACTGGGCGTGGCTCAGCGGGAGTTTGAGGAGATTCCCGAGGAGATCAGCGTGGACACGGTGGAAAGCGATATGGTGTTCCTGGGTCTCATCGGCATGCAGGACCCGCCGCGCTCGGAGGCCCGCGACGCGGTGCGCGAGTGCTTCAATGCCGGAATCACCCCCGTCATGATCACTGGAGACCACAAGGCCACAGCTGTGGCCATAGCTCGCGATGTCGGCATCATGACCGACAATGCCATGGCGATTACAGGCAGCGAGCTGTCACGTATTCCCGATGACGAGCTGGACTCAATCGTCGACCGTGTGCGGGTTTACGCCCGGGTCGCTCCCGAGCACAAGGTGCGCATAGTGGACGCCTGGCGGCGCCGCGGCCATGTTGTGGCCATGACTGGGGACGGGGTGAACGACGCGCCTGCCCTGAGACGCGCAGACATCGGGGCCGCCATGGGCGTCACTGGAACGGACGTGGCCAAGAGCGCGGCCGACATGATACTCACCGACGACAACTTCGCTACCATCGTAGCAGCTGTGCGCGAGGGGCGGGTGGTCTTCGATAACATCAAGAAGTCAGTGCAGTATCTGGTGTCGTGTAACATCGGCGAGATCATCGTGATATTCGCGGCCATCCTGCTGGGGTTGCCCAGGCCGCTTCTTCCCATACAGATCCTGTGGCTCAATCTCATCACAGACGGCCTGCCGGCGCTGGCTCTAGGCGTGGATCCGCCGGAGCGCGATCTGATGAGGAGAAAACCGCGCGGGCGCTCCGGATCAGTTCTGGGCCGAGCATCGCTCGTGCGACTGGTGGTATACGGCGCCTCCGTTGCCGGCCTGGGCTTGATGTCGTTTGCCATGGGACTTGGGTGGCCCGGGAGAATCAGCGCCTCGGCGGCCGACTTGACTTCAGCCAGGACGATGTGCCTGATGACCATGAGCTTCTCTCAGCTGTTCCACGCGTTCAACTGCCGTTCCGAGCTGGGCTCGCTATTCCGAGTGGGCATGTTTGCCAACTCTCGGCTGGTGCTCGCCTTTGCTGTATCCGGCCTGCTTCAGATGGGCATTGTGTATGTTCCCGGAGTTGGCCGGTTCTTCAACGTGGTGGACATTCATGGGATGCGATTCGTCGAGTCAATAGGCCTGGCCGCTCTTATGCTGATCATCGGCGAGATCGTGAAGGCAGTGTCGCGCCGGCGCGTCGCGAACCCATCGCTTGCGGAGTGATTCGGCGTTTTCCTGTGTTTCTCTAGAGCGCGCAGGATTTTCGCCTCAGAGAGGGAAGTACTATCCTAGCCGGGACGGCGTACTCAATTAGTCCGGAAGGGGCTGATGCTGATGGAGATCACCATTGTCGGGCGCAATATTGCAGTAACTGACGCTCTTCGCGGATACGCGGAAAAGAAGGTCGCCAAGCTACAGAGGTATTTTGAGCGCGGCATCATGGAGGCTCAAGTCTCCATGGCGGTAGAGCGCGGCATCCACGGTGTGGACATCACAATACTCGTAGACGGCCTGCTCCTGCGAGGCGAGGAACACACAGGCGACATGTACGCATCGATCGACGGAGCGATCGACAAGATCGAACGGCAGATCAAGAAATACAAAACCCGCATCAACCGCAAGCTCCGCCAGGAAGGCAACAAGCTGGTTGAGTCGGCGGTTGTAGTGGGACCTGCTGCCGACATCGTCGAGGCTCCTGAGCCCAAGGTCGTGAAGACCAAGCGATTCGCGATGAAGCCGATGTCGGTCGAAGAGGCCATCATGCAGATGGAGCTGCTCGGGCACGATTTCTTCGTGTTCATGAACGATTCGAGTGAGGATGTCAACGTGGTCTACAGGCGCAGAGACGGCAACTATGGTTTGATTGAACCCGAGTTCTAGCGGATCGTTCCGGTCCATGCGGCGGGAGCGGGGCGCAACGGCGCTGCCGGTCCCGCCGCTTGTTGTGCGACAGTGCACTGCGCTCTCGGCGCTGTGTGGGGGGTATGATGATGGCGCGCCCATTTCTGGGGCTAGTATTCGAAGGCGGGCACTACACTGGCGATGTCGAAGGGTGCGTGGCCCGAGCGCGCGAGGAGATGGCCGTCCTGTCGGCCCGTAGGCTAGCGGGCACGGGTCTGCTCGACAAGGTGGTTTTGGTCACTGACCGTCCGGCCCTTGCCGAGCGCGCCGGGTCCCTGCCTGGGGTGGATTCCCTTATTTCGGCGCCCGATGAGCGTTTCCACTTTGGACGCAGGCTCGCTCAGGTCATTGGCGAGTACGATGCCGCCGGCTTCGTCTACATGAGCGGCGGAGCCGGCTTTCTCATGGATTCGGCAGAACTTTCAGGGTTTGTCCGTGCTGTCGCGGCGAGGCCGGGCGGCATCGTGGCGAACAACATCTATTCAGCGGACATGTTCGGGGCGGCCGATTCCCAAGTGGTGCTTTCCGCCGACCTTCCCGAAGCCGACAACGGCGTTCCCATGGCGGTGCACATGGCAGGCAACCCTGCTACGGGTCTTCCTCCCACCATCGGGAACACATTCGACATCGACACGCCTTCGGATCTTCTCGTGCTGGCTGAGGTGATCCCGATGCTTGCTCCCTATGCCCAGTGCGTACGGGACGCGGCCACGGCCGGCCCCATGGGAAGAGCGGCCGGGATTCTGTCGGCCGCGAAGGCGGCCCTCGGCCGCGAGCTTGCTGAGATAGCGCTTTTTGGGCGGGTATCGCCGGCCACTGTGGCGGACCTGAACGCTCGCACATCGTGCCGCCTTCGTGTGTACTCGGAGGAACGTGGAATGCGCGCTTTTGGCCGCGACAAGCCCGGGATGGCGAAAAGCCTGATCGGCGCGATGATCCAGACGCGCGGGGCGCAGGGATTCTTCTCCGATGTGGCTTGGTGCTCTGATGCGGCCTTCGTCGATACCCGCGTGCTCTTCGCTCACATGGGCGCGCATCTATCGCAGGAAGAGCGGTTCTGTTCGGACCTCTTCCTCTGGGAAGAGGTCCGAGACGCGCCGGCGGCGCGTCTGGTTCGAGCGGCATACGAAGCGCAAATACCGGTTATGCTGGGCGGACATTCGCTGGTATCGGGCGCGGTCAGGGCCTTGGCGGCGTGTACCGGCAGATCTGGTGTGGTATAATGGCTTGATGCAAACACTCAAACGAGGTGGCTCTGTTGCTCAACCTTTTCAAGCGCATGTTTGACGTGAACGCGAGGGATGTGAAGGATCTCGAGGCAAGGCTGCCCGCTGTATCGGCTATGGCGCCGGAGGCGGAAAAGGCCTCTGACGAGCAGCTCCTGGCGCGTACGACCGAGTTCAAGAATCGCATAGATCGCGGCGAACCCCTCGACTCGCTGCTTCCGGAGGCTTTCGCGACCGCGCGGGAAGTCGCTCGGCGCAAGTTGGGGCTGTACCCCTACGATGTGCAGGTAATGGGTGGAATGGTTCTGCATCAGGGCAAGATAGCCGAGATGAAGACGGGCGAAGGCAAGACGCTTGTGGCCACCATGCCCGCGTATCTCAATGCCCTGGGAGGGCGAGGAGTCCACATCGTCACGGTCAACGACTATCTGGCCAGGCGCGACGCCGAGTGGATGGGGCCTGTGTACCGGGCGCTCGGGCTGAATGTCGGCATCATACTGCACGATTTGGATACGTCCGCCCGTCGCGAGGCCTACGGCGCCGACATAACGTATGGCACCAACAATGAGTTCGGCTTCGACTATCTCCGCGACAACATGGCCCAATCCGCCGACCAACAGGTGCAGAGGGGCTACAACTACGCGATCGTGGACGAAGTGGACTCCATCCTGGTCGACGAGGCTCGAACTCCGCTGATCATATCCGGCCAGGCCGAGGAGTCTACCGAGAAGTACTTCGTGTTCGCCAGGATTGCCGACAGCTTGAAGCTGGACCAGGACTACACGATGGACGAGAAGGCGCGTTCAGTTGCCCTGACCGAATCCGGCGTGGAGCGCGTGGAGCGGTGGCTCGGAGTAGATAACCTGTTCGATGAGGCCAACATCGAGCTGACCCATCATATCAATGCTGCGCTGCGCGCAAAGGCATTGATGCGCAGGGACAGGGATTACATCGTCAAAGACGACGAGGTCCTGATCGTCGACGAGTTCACCGGGCGGCTTATGTTCGGCCGTCGCTACAGCGATGGCCTGCACCAGGCGATCGAGGCCAAGGAGAACGTGAAGGTGCAGAGGGAAAGCCAGACTCTGGCCACGATCACGTTCCAGAACTACTTCCGCATGTACAGCAAGCTGGCCGGCATGACGGGCACGGCGGCTACCGAGGAAAACGAGTTCATCAAGATATACAACCTCCACGTGGTGCAGGTGCCCACCGCCAAACCTATGATCAGGCAGGACTTGCCCGACATTGTGTACAAGACCCAGAAGGCCAAGTTCAACGCGGTTGTGGAGGAGATATGCGAAAGGCACGCCACAGGCCAGCCCGTGCTGGTGGGGACGGTATCGATCGAGACGTCCGAGAAGCTCTCAGAGATGTTGGCCCGCCGGGGCGTGCCTCATCAGGTGCTCAACGCCAAGCATCATGAGCGAGAGGCGGAGATCATCAAGCTCGCGGGGCAGCCCGGCGCGGTTACCATAGCCACCAACATGGCCGGCCGCGGCACCGACATTGTGCTCGGCCCGGGAGTGCCCGATCTGGGCGGGCTGCACGTCTTGGGCACCGAGCGGCATGAGAGCCGGAGAATCGACAACCAGCTTCGAGGCCGTTCGGGCAGGCAAGGCGACCCCGGATCGTCGCGGTTCTACGTGTCGCTCGAAGACGACCTTATGCGGCTGTTCGGCGGGGAGTTCATATCGGGCATGATGGAGCGCCTCGGATGGGGAGAGGACGACCCGATAGAACACGCGCAGCTCACTAGGGCGATACAGCGCGCGCAGGAGAAGGTCGAAGGGCGCAACTTCGATATCAGGCGGCAGGTGCTGGAATACGACGATGTAATGAACAAGCAGCGCGAGGCCATATACGCCAGGCGCGATGGCATGATGAGAGGCGTCGATCTCAGGGAGCAGGCGATGGAACTTCTGGCTGTCGTGGCCGAAGGGATTGTCGTGGCACACGCTGATGAGAAGCTTCCATCGTCGGAATGGGACCTAACGGGTCTGTCCTCTGAGATCGGGAGCATACTGTCCTTGCGCGCAAAGCCCGACCTTTCGGCGTTCGTCCAGCGGTCATGGGCGGAACTGCACGATGGCGTCCTCGGCATGTTCCGGGGCGCGTACGAGCAGAAGGAGGTCGCCGTGGGAGGCGATCGCCTGCGAGAGCTGGAGCGCGCCATCATGCTGTACATGATCGACTCCAAGTGGGTCGACCACTTGCAGGCCATGGACATGCTCAGAGAAGGAATCGGTCTGAGGGCATACGGCCAGATGGACCCGCTTGTGGAGTACAAGAGAGAATCCTTCCTTATGTTCAACGATCTTCTGAAGAGCGTAGGAGAGGATTTCGTGCGCTACCTTTTGCGGGTTCAGATCCGCTCTGTGCAGGAGGGAAGCGAAGGCGGCGAAGGCCGCGAGGGTGGCGAGCGTGCCTCAGGCTCGTCGAGAGCGCGTGTGGAGGTCGGCGAGCCCAAACGTCCCAAATACGCGGTCACAACTAACCGGGGCGACGGAGGTTCGTCCAGGCAACCGCAGAGGCGGGCTGAGAAAAAAGTCGGGCGGAACGACCCATGCCCCTGCGGCAGCGGGAAGAAATATAAGAAGTGTTGCGGCGCAAGCAAGTAGAGTCAATGGCGCCGGCGGAGGGAGCGTACATGATGAGAGCGGAACTGGAACAGCCAATCGAGTCGTTGGATGCGAGAATTGAGGAAATGAGGGCTTACCTTTGACATACCTGGCAAACTAGCTCGTTTGGCGGAGTATGAGGCGCGTTCGGGCGAGCCCGGGCTGTGGGATGACCGTGATGCGGCTCAGGAACTCATGCAGAAGATATCCACAGTGCAGGCACAGATCGGCAAGTTCGAGTCTCTGGCATCCAAGTTCGACGACTTGCGCGTCCTGGTGCAACTGGCCGATGAAGAAGACGACGAACAGGCGATAGCGGAATGCATAGAGCAGATAGACTCCCTTGATTCGGCGATCAGCCGGATAGAGCTGGCGAATTTGCTGTCGGGGCCTTACGATGCGGCCAGCGCCATCATGGCGATTCACCCAGGAGCGGGCGGAACGGAGAGTCAGGACTGGGCCGAGATGCTCATGCGCATGTACACGCGGTGGGCTGAGAGGAACAGCTATCGGGTGGAAGTGGTCGATCTGCTTCCCGGTGAGGAGGCGGGCATCAAGAGCGCGACTCTCATCATATCTGGGCAGAATGCCTTCGGGTACCTCAAGAACGAGCGAGGAGTGCACAGGCTGGTACGGATATCGCCGTTCGATGCGTCTGCGCGCAGGCATACATCGTTTGCGTCTGTGGATGTTGTGCCTGAGATGGGCGAGGAGGAAGTTGAGATAGATCCGTCCGATTTGAAAATCGACACATATCGTTCAGGCGGCGCCGGAGGCCAGCACGTCAACAAGACGGATAGCGCAGTCCGGATTACGCACTTGCCAAGCGGCATTGTAGTGCAATGCCAGAACGAGAGATCTCAGCACAGCAACAGAGAGACGGCTATGCGGATCCTCAGGGGCAGGCTTGCCAGTCTTGCCCTTCTGGAGCAGGAGAAGGAGCTGGCGGCGATTCGCGGTGAACAGCATGAGATAGCGTGGGGCAGCCAGATCAGGTCGTACGTGTTCCAGCCCTACACAATGGTCAAAGACCACAGAACGGAGACTGAGACAGGCAACGTCAATGCCGTCATGGACGGAGAGATAGATGAGTTCATCGAGGCTCAGCTCAGGGCGAACGCTCAATCGGCCAGCAGAGGCGCCCGCTGATGGCCGCCGGGCGTAGGGTCCGCTCCGGCGGCGCCGTCCGAGCCTGGGCAATGGGCCTCTTGTTGATTGTCGCGGTGTCGGAGGCCGCGCTTCCGCCCCTGATTGATAGGCGGGTTGAGCGGGCTGTTGCGTCCGGCTTCCCCTTGAAGGATTCGGTGGCGGCGCGCGCGCGCGCGTTTCCCGCCGTCAGGATGCTCCTCGGGCAGTTCGATCGGCTGGACCTGGATATACGAGGGGCGCGCCTGGCTGGCCTGCGCGTGGACTCAATCAAGGTGCGCTCCATCGGCGCAAGGGCGCCGCTTTCCGACTTCGCTCCGAGCTCCGTGCGTTGGGCGAGCGCCTTGGGCGACTCGGAAGTCACCGCTTCGATCAGCGATGCCGACATCAACGACTACCTTGGAGGGCGCGACGACGCCCTCAGGACGTTCAGCGTTGCCTTCGCCGACGGCCTGGTCAGGTTGGATGGAGCGATCTCCTTCGCCGGGCTCAACGTGAGCGTGCGCTCACAGGGCCATCTGGTGATCGAGGATGGGGATCGCCTGGCTTACGCGGTGGATAAGCTGAGCGTGGAACGGAGTCAATTGCCCGGGTTTCTGCTCGACATGTTGGAAGGCAAGATAGAGTTGGGCGTGGACCTGTCTGGCCTGCCGTTCGGCATATCGCTGGAGGGCATGCGCGTCGAGGCTGGAGTGGTTCACGTATACGGCCGGACGGGTGAGGGGGGGCTAGTGCCTTGATAAACCGCAAGCAACCGTGGACAGTGGGATGGCTTGTTGCGCTCGTAGTGGTATCGGCAGTGACATCGGGCTGGATAGCTGTTCGCAGGCACCGGGTCGAGGAGCTGAACCATCGGGTTGAGCTCTGCATGGATTGGCGCGAAGGCGCTGCATTTGCCGAGCGAGTCGGGATGACTGTGACGGATTATCTCAAAGGATTGCGCTCCGCCGGAATAACCTCCGTGGCCATAGATGAGGATACACTCGGCTCGATGCAGGCAGCCGGGGATGTGCTAATGCTCAGAACTTCGGAACTTGCGGCGGCCTTCAGCATCGCTCCTGAGTACATGCCCGTGATCGCCGACGCGTCCGGCCTTTCCGGCGGTCACACGGTCATCGTCCCGCTCACCCCCGATGCGACGGCGTTTCTCGCTGACCGTCTTCCCCTTCGCTTGCAGGGCGGTCCGTCACTGCACGTTGTGGAGTCCGATCAGGCATCAGCTTTCGTCGTCGGTCTACCGCTGGAAGAAGCGCGCAGCATCAACCTGGGCATACGGCCCCGGGCGATGGCCGCAGCCACAGCCGCGGGTCTGCGTCTAGTTCTCAGATTCACCAACTACCCTGGCGTGTCCGAAAAATGGATAGACTCAGTGGTCCGTGTGACCGATCCGGCATTCAAAGTCGATTCGGTCATATTCTCCGGCCCTGAAGTGCTGGGCCATCCGGCGCTGACGCCCGTCACAGCGCACGCTCTCAGACAGGGCGGCATGCTCTACGCAGATGTGGAGTTTCAGGCGCAGGCCGGCGCAGGCCAGATGGCGCAGGTGGCTGACTACGGCATAGTGCGTGTGCACAGTATCACCCGCGGCGAAGTCGACCGTGGGCTTTCCGTTCAGACCATGGCGGACAGATACGTGAGAGCCGCCAGAGAGCGCAACATACGCGTGATGTACATGCGTCCCATCATGAAGCAGATCGATGGGCGTCCCCTGCCCGAGCTGAACGAAGCGTTCATACAGGCCGTTGTCGACGGGCTGGAGGAGGACGGCTTCACAATCGGCGCGGCCGGCCCATTTGCGCAGGCTGATCCGGGGCTAGCTCCTACGCTCGTCGTAGTAGTGGGCGTGGCGGCAGGCTGCGTCATGCTTCTGAATGTCATCTGGAGCCTGACGTTTCCCATATCGGCCGGGCTCGTGGCCGTGGGCGCAGCCGGTTTCGCCGCCCTGTCGGCATTCGGCCACGCAGGCCTGGCGAAGCAGGCCGCGGCGCTGGCTGCGGCGATAGCCTTCCCGTCCCTCACCGCCTTCGTGCTGCTCGCCCCGTTCCCTGGGAGGCGCTTCGGCTGGATTCGCATCTCGGTGATCAAGTTCCTTGCCGCCACGGCATTCTCTCTAGCCGGCGGCCTGATGCTGGCGGGTTGCCTCACCAGTCTTGCCTTCATGGTCAAAGCCCAGCAGTTCATGGGCGTCAAACTCATGCACGTGGCGCCCATGCTTTTCGTCTTGATAGCCTATTGGAAGTACGTATCGCGTCGGGCGGACGAGACGTTCGCGGCGTTCGCAAAACGGGTTCTCGCATCGCCCATCCTGACATGGCATGCGGTGGTCATCGGCATTGCCGGGGCAGCCGGTCTGGTCTACATAGCGCGCACGGGCAATACAACAGCGCTGAGTCTGAGTGTGCCTGTGTGGGAGCAGTGGATGCGCGCCGCGCTTGAGAGGGTCTTGCCTGTGAGGCCCAGGACCAAGGAGTTCCTGCTGGGGCATCCCGCCTTCATACTCGCCGCTGCCCTGTCTTGGGCCGGCGATCGCATTCTCTTGGTACCGCTGGCGGCGCTGGCGCTGATCGGCCAGATCTCCGTGGCCAATACGTTCGCGCACCTGCACACGCCGGTTATGGTCACACTGACCAGGGTGCTGATCGGAGCGGGCCTGGGCTTGGTCATCGGGGTTGCAGTCACTGCCGTGGTATTGGCCGTATCCCGTGCTCTGCGGCCATCGGCGGGCTTGCCTGCGGATCGGGAAGGATGACGCCGGCATGCGCATTGTTGTTTCCGGGTACCACGGCATGGGGAATCTGGGCGACGAGGCGGTACTGGCTGCGTTCATCCAAGAGCTTCGCGAGATAGCTCCGAAGGTCGAGTGCGTGGCTCTTTCGGGCGATCCTGCGCGCACCGAATCCGCCTACGGCATTGCAGCCATACCGCGGACCTCCATCTCTGCCATTCTGCGCGAACTCGGCCGAGCCGACCTGTTCGTAAGCGGTGGGGGCAGCCTGCTTCAAGATGTCACGGGGCGGGGTTCGGTTCCGTACTACGCAGGCCTGATGCTGCTCGCCCGCGCCTTAGGCAAGCCGGTGTCAGTGTATGCCCAGGGCGTGGGGCCGCTCAACTCATGGTTCTCTCGCTGGCTAGCCTGTCAGGCGCTCAAGCGCGCATCGGTAGTAACCCTGCGCGACCCGGGATCGATGGAACTGCTACGTGAGATCGGCGTGGACAGGCCACCGCCGGTTCTGGTCGCTGACCCGGCGTTCGCGCTGGATCCGGAAGACCCGGGCGATAGTCGATCGTGGCTGCACGAGCATCCCCAGGTCATGTTCGCGCTCAGGCCGTGGCCGGGCGAGGACGGGCGGGAGGCGGGATACGCCCGCGTGATCGGGCGTGTGTCGGCCGAAACCGGAGCGCGCGTGGCGCTGCTGGCCTTTCAGCCGGAGACTGACCTTGCGATGGCCCGCCGTATTCGGGACCTGTGTGATGCAGGTGGCTGGGCGCATCCAGATGTCGTCGAGTTGCGCGGCTCTCCTGGGCAGGCGCTGTCGGTGATATCCCATGCGGACCTGGTCGTGGGGATGAGGCTTCATTCTCTGATATTTGCGGCGTCGGCAGGCGTTCCCGCAGTCGCCATCGATTACGACCCCAAGGTGCGCGCGATGGCCGAGCGCACGAGCAACGCCCACGTGGTCTCGGTGGACGCTCCGCCTGAGGAGCTCATCCAGGCTGTGCTGGACGCCTGGCGGCAGAGGGACGAGATCCGCGCCGAGCTGGCTTTGGGAGCGGCCGATTTGAGAGGACAGGCGCGCGAGGCGGCCAGGCTTGCGCTGTCGCCCGTCATTGATAGGCAAGGACAGGAGCATGTCCGGGCGAGTGTGCTCGGCGTGCCGGTGGACTGCGTGAGCATGAAGGAAGCCGTGCACGCGGCGCTTGAGATGGCCGCTTCCGGAAGCGGCGGCCACGTGATAACGCTCAATCCCGAGATGACCTTGGCCGCCTCGGGCGATGCCGCCCTTGAGTCAGTGATTTGTGGGGCGGATCTGGTCGTCCCCGATGGCATCGGAGTGGTTCGGGCTCTCGGCATCCTGGGATACCGTCCGCGCGGACGCGTTCCCGGCATTGAGCTGGCCGTCAATCTGATGGAAGAGGCTTGTGCGCGCGGAATGTCCGTCTACTTTGTGGGCGCCGGGCCCGGCGTGGCGCAGCAGGCTGCCGCAGTCATGGCGCGCAGGTTTCCGGGGCTCAAGATCGCCGGCGTAGATCACGGATACTTCACGGCAACGGAAGAGCCGCTGGTCCTTCAGGGGATTGCCAAAGCCGCGCCTGCCTTCGTCTTCGTGGGCATGGGCGCGGGCAAGCAGGAGAAGTGGATAGCGCACGCGCGTGACGCGGCTCAGGAAGCGGTGTGGATCGGCATCGGAGGCTCGTTCGATGTGCTGTCGGGCAATGTAAAGCGGGCCCCAAAGGTCTATCGGAGGCTAGGGCTGGAATGGCTCTACAGGCTCGTCGCCGAGCCGCGCAGGGCCAAGCGGATGACGGCTCTCCCAGTCTTCATGTTGAAGGTGATCGGAGAGGCCTGTCGTGGACGGAGCGAGGGTTGAGGAAGGAGTTGGTGATTGAATGGGACGCGCGGTACTTAAGACCCCTGAGGAGCTCGCAGCTCGGGCGCGCGACATAAGGAAGCACGTGATCAAAATGGTGGGCGCGGCATCGTCGGGGCATCCGGGCGGATCGCTGTCGGCGGCCGATATCGTGACGGTGTTGTATTTCAACGAGATGAACATCAGGCCGGAGGATCCGGGGTGGCCACGGCGCGACCGGTTTGTGCTCTCCAAGGGGCACGCAGCGCCGGTGCTGTATGCGGCTTTGGCCGAGGCAGGGTATTTTCCCGTTGACGATCTACTGACCTTGAGGCGCATCGATAGCCACCTTCAAGGCCATCCCAGCATGCGCAGCACGCCTGGGGTGGAGATGTCCACTGGTTCGCTGGGCCAGGGGTTGTCGGCGGCGTGCGGGATGGCAATCGCGGCCAAGCTCGATGGAGCCTCAAGGCGCGTGTACGTCATGTTGGGCGATGGCGAACTGGAGGAAGGCCAAATCTGGGAGGCCGTGATGACGGCTGCTCACCGCAAGCTCGACAACCTGACGGCCTTTGTGGACTCAAACCGCCTCCAGATAGACGGGACGGTGGCCGAGGTCAAGTCCATGGGGCGAATAGGCGAGAAGTTCGCCGCTTTCGGCTGGCATGTGATAGAGATAGACGGGCACGACATCCCGGCCATCATGGCCGCGCTGGCCGAGGCCAGGCGTACCCAGGGCCAGCCCACGGTGGTAGTGGCCCACACGGTCAAGGGAAAGGGAGTCTCATTCATGGAGAACCGAGTCGAATGGCACGGCACTGCGCCAAAGCCGGATCAGGTCCAGGCGGCCCTGGCTGAGCTGGATGCGCCGCTGAAGGGCGGTGACGCGTGATGGCCAAGATGATCGCGACAAGGGAAGCTTACGGCCGGGCCCTTGCGAGCCTTGGAGATGCAAATCCAAACGTGGTGGCGCTGGACGCCGACTTGTCCGCGTCCACGAAGACCGTTGAGTTCGCGAAGAGGCATCCGGAGCGCTTCATCCAGATGGGCATAGCCGAGCAGGACATGATCGGCACGGCAGCTGGGCTCGCTGCATCCGGGAAGATCGCTTTCGCCAGCACCTTCGCGGTCTTCGCGAGCGGCCGAGCCTTCGATCAGGTGCGCAATGCAGTGTGCTACTCGCGGCTGAATGTCAAGATCTGCGCGACCCACGCCGGATTGACGGTGGGCGAGGACGGCGCCTCCCACCAATCAGTGGAAGACATGGCCCTAATGAGAGCGATTCCCAATATGACGGTGATCGTGCCATCGGACGCGGTCCAGACGGCCTGGGCCGTGAATGCCGCGGCCGCGCTGGACGGCCCGGTCTACATGAGACTGGGCAGGGCCCCGGTGCCCGCGATCTACGAGGAGGGCCGCAAGTTCGCCATAGGCAAGGCGGAGACGCTGCGCGCAGGCGAGGATGTGGCCATAGTCGCGTGCGGTATCATGGTGTCGCGAGCGATGGCTGCAGCCGAGGCCCTGGCAGAGGAGGGCGTCAGCGCCCGGGTGCTCGACATGCCCACGATTAAGCCTCTGGATCGCGATGCTGTTCTGTGTGCCGCGGCTGAAACCGGCGCCATAGTCACTGCTGAAGAGCACTCCATCATCGGCGGGCTGGGCGGGGCGGTGTGCGAAGCGGTGTGCGAGTCCTGCCCGGCGCCTGTGGTGCGGGTGGGCGTGCGCGACCAATTCGGGAAGTCGGGGAAACCCGATGAGGTGCTTGCCGCTTACGGCCTCACTGTGGCCGACATAGTGAGCGCGGGCAGAAGGGCTGTTTCGATGAAGAACGCCTGAATCACCACGCATGCTCTCGATTTCCATCCCGTCCTAGCAGGAATCGGCGGCAGCCGAGAAGAACACTTGAACGGTGTGACCTGCTTGAGACGGGGTGGGTTTCTTTGGTGAAGATGTATGGGGTCACGAAGGTGTACGCAAGCGGCGCGGAGGCGCTGCGGGGCGTGGACCTTTCAATCGATAAGGGCGAGTTTGTCTTCGTGGTCGGCCCGAGCGGCGCCGGCAAATCTACGCTGCTGGCCATGGTGTACCGAGGCATGGTTCCTACCCAAGGTCAGGTGTGGGTGGCCGGCCGGAACATCGTGAGGTTGCGGTGGCGCGAGGTGCCTCTTTTTCGGCGCCGCATCGGGGTTGTGTTTCAGGACTTCAAACTACTGCCTGACCGGTCAGTGTACGACAATGTGGCGTTCGCCATGGAAGTGATTGAGGCTTCGCGCCGTGATATCGCCAAGCGAGTTCCGCTTGCCCTCGACATGGTGGGTCTGGCGCACAAGGCGCAGGCCATGCCGGGCGAGCTTGCCGGGGGGGAGCAGCAGCGGGCGGCGATCGCCCGCGCGATTGTCAACGATCCACTGATAGTAATCGCGGACGAGCCCACCGGCAATCTGGATCCTGACACATCTATGGACATCATGAACCTACTGTGCGATATCAACTTGCGCGGCACAACCGTGATCATGGCGACTCACAACCAGCTCGTGGTGGACCGGCTGAGGCGACGCGTTGTGCATCTGGAAGACGGCGTGGTCGTCCGCGATGAACTGCGAGGTGGGTACTGCCTTGAAGCTTAGGACGATGGCGCTCTTGGGCGGCCGAACCTTCAGGAATATCAGGAGGACGCCGGCTCTGATTTCCGTGATTGTCGTGATGGCGTGCATGGTAGTGCTGGGCGTTTTGGCCGCTTTCACGGCGAACCTGATGCATATCGGCGGACAGCTCCAGTCGCAGGTGCAGCTGAGGGTCTTGCTTGCGCAGGATGGCGCTCCGGTCGACAAGGACAGCATCAGGAACGCCATACGCGCGTTACCCGGAGTTAAGAAAGTGGAGTATGTGTCGCGCGACGAGGCGCTGAATCGCCTGAGTCTTCAGATGGGCGAGTCCGGTTTCTTCCTGAGCGATCTCGAGCGCAATCCGCTGCCGGATTCGTTCGACGTGTCGATTGCCCGCGCCGAAGACGCCAGGCCAACGGCGGACGGCATACGCAGACTGGCGGGAGTTTCCGATATCATATATGGTCAGAAGTGGGTTGACAACCTTGTCGGCGCTTTGCGAGTTTTGTGGGGCGTCACGGGCGCCGTTGCTGGTCTGGTGCTGGTGGGCGCGAGCCTGATCGTGTCGAACACCATCAAGCTGTCGGTATTCGCCAGGCGCAAGGAAATCGAGATAATGAAACTGGTCGGCGCTGCCGATGGGTTCATCCTGTTTCCGTTCGTGATTGAAGGCTTGGTGATCGGGCTTGTGGGTGCCGCGATGGCCACGGCGCTTGTGACCGCCGGCTACGTGGGGCTGGCGGCCTGGGCCCAATCGGCGGCATCGTTCGTTTGCATCGTGAGCGATCCGGCTCGCCTGAAGCCGGCTGCCCTGGGCATGATTGTGTTCGGCGCAGTGGTGGGTTTGACCGGAAGCGCCATTTCGGTCCGGCGCTATCTGAGGGTGTGAGGAGAGCTTGAGGCTGTAGCTTGGGCTAGTGGGGGGTGTGCCGCATGAAACGCAAGCCGGCGAGACTGTCTCTGCTCGGGGGGTTGGCGGCGTTGGCTTTGTTGGCGGTGACTCTGGGTCTCATCAACGGTCCGGCGCTAGCAAGCTCCGATGCCGGCGAGCTGTCCACCAAAAGGGATCAGCTTGGCGGTATCCAGGCGCAGATTGAGAAAATCAGGAAGACTGTGTCGAAGTATCGAACAGAGGAGAAGAACGCTCTGGCTGCGCTGCAGAAGGTCGAGGACAAGCTGGAGACGCTTCAGGCCAGCATTGGCGCGACCAACAGGAAGCTGGGCAGCGCTGAGAAACAGCTGGCGCAGGCAGACGCCGAATTGCGCGCTGCAGAGCGGCAGCTGGAGGCGGCGACCCGGGAGTACCAGGCTTCCGTGGAGGGGCTAGGCGCTCGCCTCGTCGAGTTGTACAAGATGGGACCCAGTTCCTATCTAGAACTGCTCTTCAGTTCGCAGGATTTTGCCGACTTCGTTACCCGGTATGAGTTCGCGAAGATGATCGTGCGGCAAGATGCTGATGTTTTCCTGCAGCTCAGGGCGGAGAAGGATTCGCTGGAGGAGCGGAAGCAAGACATCGGTGAGCGCCAGACGCGCCTGGAGGCCTCCAAAAAGGAGATAGCTCTGCTCTCAGCCAGCCTCGCCAGCGAGAAGAAACGAGTAGAGCAGGCCATGGACGAGCGAGCTTACTACCTCGATCGTGTGCAGGCCGAAAGAGCCCGTTGGGAGAAGGAGCTTGCGGAGGAAGAACGGCAGTCGCGCGAGCTGGAACGGGTCATACGGGAAATGCAGGAGCGGCTCGGGAAATCAGGCCAGCTCGCCAAGTGGACGGGCAAGTTTATCTGGCCGGTGGCCGGGGGGCGGCTCTCTCGGCCTTTCGGCTGGGACATCCACCCGATCTTCCGCGACAGGCGTTTTCACTCAGGCATCGATATTGCTATCGGCTCCGGCACGCCCGTAAAGGCCGTTGCAGACGGATACGTGCTGATGGCCGGGTGGATCAACGGCTACGGCAACACTGTCATACTCGATCATGGCGGGGGACTGTCCACGCTGTATGCGCACAATAAGTCAGTGTCCACAAGCGCTGGCAAAGCGGTGCTCCAAGGTGATATCATATGTAAGGTGGGGTCTACCGGTATCTCGACAGGACCCCATCTTCACTTTGAGGTGAGGCAGGACGGCTCGCCTCAGAACCCCATGAATATGCTGCCCGCTCGCTAGCGCAGGAGCTGAGTTCGGGAGCATTGTGGGCGGCATGAGGCCTGTCGATGGGCATACGATGTATGGATTGCTGAAAGCGAGTGTGTGGCGATGTCTGTGGATAGAAACGGCCGAGGCGGTAGCCGGTCGGGTTGGCTCGCGGCGCTAGGCGTGGCTCTGGCTGTGATGGTCGCGTTCGCCGTGGCCGCCCCGTCAGTAGACGGCGTGCAGCCAGGGGATCCCGGCGCAGAGCAGCCGAAGTTTAGGGATGTGAAGACGGCCCTGGAGGCCATGTACCTTGTCAAGGGCGAGTTCTACAAGCCGGTGTCGCTGTCGACTCTTGTTAAGGGTTACCTGTCCGAGGGGACTGTCCCTGGTATGCTGGGTGTGCTGGGAGATCCGTACACTCGGTACATGAGCCCCAAGGAGTTTCAGACGCTCAGGGATGACTCAGCCGGAGTATTCGGCGGCATCGGGATCCTGGTGGGGATACGCGATGAGCAGATCACTATCATCTCGCCGATCGAGAACACTCCGGGGATGAGGGCCGGCCTGATGCCCGGCGACCACATCGTGGAGATAGACGGAGTGTCCACCGCGGGGATGGCGCTTGACGGCGCTGTATCAATGATGAGGGGCGAGCCCGGCACACCCGTCACGCTGGTCGTCGAACGGCGGTATCCAGCTGGACGCCTAACCATGGAGATTGTGCGCGATATCATCGATGCCCCTGCTACCCGTGGATACATGTTAGATCGTTCCTCGGGAGTCGGCTATGTCGAACTGCGAACGTTTTCGCAGAAGGCGGGCGACGACATTGAAACTGAGGTCGGCAAGCTGCTTGACCAAGGCATGAGAGGGCTCATCCTCGACCTCCGCTATAACGGAGGCGGGCTGGTTACGCAGGCAGTGGAGGTTTCAAGCAAGTTCATGCCTTCGGGCGCTGTCATGCACGTTCGTGGTAGGGACGGCCAGAAGAAGACGCTCTATACAGTGGGGCGACGCATGAGCGATGTACCTATGGTGGTGCTGGTAAATGAGTACACGGCTTCGGCATCGGAGATAGTGTCGGGAGCGCTGCAAGACACCAAGGCAGCCATCATCGTCGGCGTCCCCACGTTCGGCAAGGGGCTTGTGCAGACCCTCTTCCCACTGTCGGACGGGTCGGGGCTGGCGGTGACCACGCAGATATACCTGACAGCTGGGGGCAGAGAGATAACACCCGACTCGCCCATCAGGCCAGACGTCGAAGTGAACGCTCTCACCCCGGAAGAACTGGAGGCGATCAGGAGCGGGCAGGCGAAGGGCGATGAGCCGACGACCGCAGAGGACCTGCTGCGAATAGACCCGGCTCTTGACCCTCAGCTCCGCAAGGCGCTGGAGATACTGATCGATCAGATCGAGTCCGGCCAACCGGCGCGGAGCGCGGCATGACTCTTCTGGCCATCATCCTCAGAAGCATCGTAGACGTACTTGCGTACCCTGCTACGATGCTTCTCTTCTGGGTGGTGATGGCCATCGTGTACTACCGATACAGGCGCCTCGCGGCGCTGGAAAGACAGTGGACCGCCAGATCGCCATCGCCGCTGACTCGGACCATGCAGTCGCTGGGAGAGGGAGTCGTGGGCGGAGTCGCGGCAAGTCTGCTCTTCGTCTTGCTCGGCCCGTCAATAGACCGGATGGGACTGGGCTTTCTGTTGCCGGCGGCTCTGGCACTCGCTATGCTGGACGCCCGTTTCGTCTGCTTCTCGTACGCTGCGGGCCTAGCGTGCATCTGCAATCTGCTGTTGGGTTGGCCTGCGCTCGACGTTGCATCAGCCGCCTCAGTGGTGGGAGTGCTGCATCTGATCGAAGCCGGCTTGATCTGGGCCACGGGCCACCGCGGGGCCATCCCCGTGCTGGTCTCGGGCCTTGATGGCAGGCCTGCGGGTGCTTTTCTGATGGAGCGTTTCTGGCCGGTGCCCGCGGCTATCGGTTTGATGCTCTACTATCCGATCTCGTCCGTTCTTCCCGATGTGATCGCGATGCCCCAGTGGTGGCCTCTGATAAAGTCGACCGCCCCAGTGCCCGAGGGGATGCAGGCTGTGTATGCGCTGGTGGGCTTGACGGCGATTCTAGGCTACAGCGACCTAACCTATACCCGGCTGCCGCGCCGGAAAACCGGGGTGACGGCGGCCATGTCCGCGGCCTATAGCCTGATCCTGCTGGGCCTGGCGGTGCTGTCGTCGACGCGCCGGTGGGCATTGTGGGCTGCGGCGCTGTTTTCGCCGGCCGGCCATGAGCTGATGGTCTGTCTTTTGCGAATGGCCGAAATGGACGGGCGACCGGTATTCCAGGTTCCCGCATGCGGAAGCGGGGTAATGGTTGCCGATGTGGACCCGAGATCGCCTGCCTGGGAAGTGGGCGTGAGGCGGGGAGACGTGATAGAGGCGGTCAACTGCCGGCCTGTGTCATCCACAGATGAGATGTTAGGGGCCATGAACGTCTCGCCCATCGCAATCGTGATGGATGTGCGGTCTGCGCTTCCCGGGCGGCCGGCGCACGTTCGGACCGTCCAGATAAGAGGTGCTCGGGCAGGGCTGGGATTGCATCTGGTGCCGCAGGCAGGCGACTACCCTGACGTGCGTTTGGCTCGCACTGGCCGCGTGTCGCTCCTGATCCGGTGCCTTAAGGCTCGCTTGGGCCGGCGGAGGAAGTGAAGATGATGAGCAGTGAGGGCAGGTCCAGGCGAAGCGTCGCCGAGGTGCGCGCGGCGCTGACACTCGCTCTCGTGCTGGCGGTTATGGCGGCGGGGTGCTCCAACGGCAAGCCCGCGGTGTCGCATGAAAGCGGCAAGACGATTCATGATTATTGCGACAGATCCGATGCGGCGGCGAGGGCCATTGTGAAGCAACTGGAGGCTTCGGGCGTGCTCGAGCCGGGCGCGCGACCGCGACCGGGCGTTCAGCGGAACATCCGCCCGTCCAGTAAGGCCGATTTGTACGTGCGATGGAATGTGGCGACGTATGATGCGCCGCAGTGGTACGGGAGTCCGGACCTATTGGCGTATGTTGTTTCGCGCGCCGTGCGCAAGGCTGGGGCAACGCTAGCGTCACAGGCCGATGCTCCGAACGCTGTGGTTTTCAGCATCAGCTTCAGCGACCGCAGCCTCAAAGGGTTGGCCGACTCGTTGGAAGCGGTGCGTCTTGTGGTGCCATTCAGGCTCGACGATGCCCAAGCCAGCCGCCCGGCGGCGGTGCCCGCGGCGCCTGCCCAGGGCAGTGGCCCAGAAATGTATCAGGATTTGGTGGGCGGCGATCGGCCGGACGAGCCCGAGGAGTATGTGCCCAAGGAGGCGCCTCTGACAGCGGCCGAACCGGGGCAGGCTTCGAGGACCCGGGCGAGGCTGGCGATTGTCATCGATGATCTGGGCAACGGCGCTACTGGAACTGAGCAGCTGTTTCAGATAGAGGTCCCGCTTACCGTGGCGGTGCTTCCGGAAGGCAGTCGCGCTAGAAGCGAGGCAACGACAGCCAGTCAGCATGGTTTCGCGGTCTTGCTGCACCAGCCGATGGAGCCGCACGACCCGGCCAAACGCCCGGGACGCGGAGCCATCATTGCCGGCATGGGCGAGGATGAGATCAGAGAAGCGTTGGGCGCTAACTTGGCGATTGTACCGAACGCCATCGGCGTCAACAACCACATGGGCTCCAAGGTCACTGAAGACCGCGATGCGATGAGCACCATCATGGATGAGGTGTTTAGCAGGGGCCTATTCTTCTTCGACAGCAGGACTACTCCAAACTCGGCGGCGCCGCGCGTGGCGCGGGAGATGGGCGCGCCGCTGCTCGAGAACGCGTGCTTCCTCGACCACATCGCAGACGAGGAGTATGTAGTCGACCAGATCAGGGCGGCGGCGCGCATTGCGATATCGCGTGGGACGGCAGCGGTCATAGGCCACGTGCGACCGACTACCGTACGGGCTCTGGCCAGGATGATCCCGGAACTGGAGGCTGCAGGCGTCCAGCTTGTGAGGCTGGATGAGCTGATGCCCGAGAACTGGAAGTCGACCGTGGCGAAGCTGCGGAAGCCGACCGCGGAGACATCCGCCCGGCTAACTGCGGAGCCGCCAGCCCAACCAGCTGCGGAACCACCTGCCGAACCCTCCGCGGAGCTCTCCGCGGAGCCGCCTGCCCAGCCGGCTGCGGAACCACCTGCCGAACCCTCCGCGGAGCCGCCAGGCCAACCAGCTGCGGAACCACGTGCCGAACCCTCCGCGGAGCCGCCAGGCCAGCCCAATACCGAGCTCCCTGCGGAGCCATCGACTAGTGCCACGGCATCACCGACCCTGGAGACGCGGGAGAGCCCCACTACGCCTGCATCAACAGATGCAGCAACGGACACGCCTGCGCCGGAGGACTAGCCGGCGCCGGCGGCCCGCACACTCCCACAAGCCCCCTATGACCGGATTTCGGGACCTTCGATGAACATTATGTTAACCGCCTGAGTCATTCTACCCAGGGTTCGCGTCAAGGCTGGGCAAAAAGGCACAGGTTGGCGCTGACCCCCGGCGACCGTCAACGCTTGGGATCGGCAGCCACTTCGTCCCACATCAAACCGCCAGCTACACGCGGCGGGCCGCGGCGCCCCTCCTCGCGCCGGCGGCCCGCACACCCCCACACGCCCCCCATGACCGGATTTCGGGGCCTGCGATGAACATTATGTTAACCGCCTGAGTCATTCTACCCAGGGTTCGCGCCAAGGCTGGGCAAAAGGGCACAGGTTGGCGCTGACCCCCGGCGACCGTCAACGCTTGGGATCGGCAGCCACTTCGTCCCACATCAAACCGCCAGCTACACGCGGCGGGCCGCGGCGCCCCTCCTCGCGCCGGCGGCCCGCACACCCCCACAAGCCCAAGAATGGCCCTGGCGGGCGCAAGAACGTCCGCGCCGGCCACGCCCCGGCTACCTCCGGGTTACCCTTGGACGAGTTCCACGTCGACCTCGGGTCTGCCCGCACGTGCGCAGATACGGGTATATTCGCGAGAGCAAGGTCCTGCGCTACATCGGTTTGCCCGCACGTGCGCAGATACGGGTATGTTCGAGAGAGCAAGGTCCTGCGCTACATCGGTTTGCCCGCACGTGCGCAGATACGGGGTGCGCGGATACGGGGTGCCCGGATACGGGGTGCCCGGATACGGGGTGCCCGGATACGGGGTGCGCGGATACGGAGCACAGTGAATACAGAGAATTGTGGCGCGACTGCCGCCGTTGGGGAAGGAGTCCGCGCGTCAAGGGCGAATATATGTTCGGCCGCGGGCTTTCGGGGCTCGCGGATCGTGCTATAATTGTGGAAGCGCGGCATCCTGCGCGGCGTCCTACTGGGCGCTCGTTCCTGGACTTGCGGGGGGTGATTAGCGATGCCTGACTTCCAACTCAAGGCCGACTTCGCTCCGACGGGGGATCAGCCCAAGGCCATCGATGAGCTTGCTTGCGGCGTGCTATCGGGCATGCGAGGCCAGGTGCTCTTGGGCGTGACAGGCAGCGGCAAGACGTTCACCATGGCCAACGTGATCGCGCGTCTGGCCCGCCCTGCGCTGGTCATTGCGCACAACAAGACGCTGGCGGCGCAGTTGGCTGCGGAGTTTCGCGAATTCTTCCCGAAAAGCGCAGTCCATTACTTCGTCAGCTACTACGACTACTACCAGCCGGAGGCGTACATACCTCAGTCTGACACCTACATCGAGAAGGATGCGCAGATTAACGATGAGATCGACAGGATGAGGCACGCGGCCACTGCCGCGCTGGTCGAGCGGCGCGATGTGGTCATCGTGGCCAGTGTGTCGTGCATTTACGGGCTGGGTATGCCGGAGGAATACCTCAAGCAGGCAGTTGTCGTGAGGCAGGGCGAGGAGTCCGACCGCGACCGCCTCCTGCGCAAGCTGGTCGCCATTCAGTACAGCAGGAACGATATCGGCATAACCCGCGGGACGTTCAGAGTGCGCGGCGATGTGGTGGAGATAGTCCCCGCCAGCGGAGAGCAGGCCATCAGGATCGAGTTCTTCGGCGACGAGATCGAGCGGATCACCGATGTTGACCTCATTACCGGGGAGATGCTGGGCAAGAGAGAGTCGGCTTTTATCTATCCCGCGACTCACTGGGTGACCAGCCAAGAGCGTATGCAGGCTGCGGTCGCGGCCATTGAGGAGGAACTGAACACTAGGCTGAAGGACCTGAAGGCCGCCGGCAAGCTCCTCGAAGCCCAGCGGCTGGAGCAGCGTACCCGGTTCGACCTGGAGATGATGCAGGAGGTGGGGTATTGCTCGGGGATCGAAAACTACTCCCGGCACCTGGCAGGCAGGGAAGCGGGCAGCGCTCCTGCGACTCTGCTCGATTACTTCCCCGATGACTACCTGATGTTCATCGACGAATCGCATGTGACGGTGCCCCAGATACGGGCGATGTACAAAGGCGATAGGTCGCGCAAGGATAGCCTTGTGGAATACGGCTTCAGGCTGCCCTCGGCCTACGACAACCGGCCCTTGCGGTTTGACGAGTTCCTACGCCGCATCAATCAGGTGATCTTCGTTTCGGCCACTCCATCGGAATACGAGAGGTCCATGAGCGGGCAGGTGGTGGAGCAAATCATACGTCCGACCGGGCTGATCGATCCGGCGGTCGAGGTTAGGCCGGTGCGGGGGCAGGTCGACGACTTGATAGGTCAGATCCACCGCACGGTGGACCATGGATACCGAGTGCTGGTGACTACGCTCACCAAGAAGATGGCTGAGGACCTCACGGACTACCTGCGGGAACTGGATGTCAGGGTGAGGTATCTGCACTCTGAGATAGACACCATGGAACGGATCGAGATACTTCGGGGGTTGCGCCTGGGCGAGTTCGACGTGCTGGTCGGGATCAATCTGCTCCGGGAGGGACTGGACCTTCCCGAAGTTGGGTTGGTGGCCATTCTTGACGCCGACAAAGAGGGATTTCTGAGATCAGCGACTTCTCTCATACAGACGATTGGCAGAGCGGCGCGAAACGTGGATGGACGGGTTATCATGTACGCTGATTCGATCACGAGGTCCATGCGCGAAGCACTGGACGAGACTGACCGGCGCCGCGTCATACAGGTGGAGTACAACGAGAAGTGGAGCATCACGCCGGAGTCGATCAAGAAGGCAGTCCGCGATCTGTCCGAGATCCAGCGGGCGGCCGGCGCGGCCGGAGGGGCCGGCCCAGGCGCAGCGGTAGGCCCGACTGCAGACGCTGCGTATGCGGACGCGGAAGGCTTGGAAGCCATGGACGAGCGCGAGCTCGCCAAGCTCATCAAGAAGCTCGAGGAGCAGATGAAGAAAGCCGCCGGTCTTCTCGAGTTCGAGCGGGCGGCGGAGATTAGGGATCGCATTAGGGATCTCAGGCGGAGGTTCGTCCAGTTTTGAGTAAAGATAGAATCATCATCAGAGGCGCGCGCGAGCATAACCTCAGGAATATCGATGTTGACATTCCCCGCGACAAGCTGGTCGTGGTGACCGGCCTGTCGGGCTCGGGCAAGTCGTCGCTTGCCTTCGATACGATGTACGCGGAAGGCCAGCGCCGCTACGTGGAGTCGCTATCGGCCTATGCCCGTCAGTTTCTTGGGCAGATGAACAAGCCGGATGTGGACTACATCGAGGGCCTGTCGCCCGCGATATCCATAGACCAGAAAGGGGCCAGCAGGAACCCGCGCTCCACAGTGGCCACGGTCACTGAGGTCTACGACTACATGAGGCTTCTGTACGCCCGTATCGGGATACCCCATTGCCCCGAGTGTGGCCGCGAGATCACTCAGCAGTCGGTCGATCAGATCGTCGACAGGGTCATGGCCATGCCGGAGGGGACTCGCATTCAGGTCCTGGGGCCGGTCATTCGCGGCAAGAAGGGCGAACACAAGAAGGTTCTCGATGATCTCAGGCGCGAGGGTTTCGCCCGCGTCCGGGTCAACGGGGAGGCGCGCGAACTCACCGACGAGATCGCCCTGGAGCGCTACAAGGCCCACAGCATAGAGGCCGTTGTGGACAGGCTGGTCGTGAGGCCCGGCATCCACCGCAGGCTGGCAGACTCCCTGGAAACCGCCCTGAAGCTCGGGGACGGCCTGGTCTTGGTGGACGCGGTGGGCAGCGGCGATATGGTCTTCTCGGAGAAGCTGGCCTGCCCCGACTGCGGGCTCAGCTTCGGCGAGCTGCAACCCAGGCTGTTCTCGTTCAACAGCCCCTATGGGGCATGCCCGTCCTGCTCCGGCCTGGGCGTGCGGGTCGAGTTCGACCCACAGCTGATATTCGACGCGAGTTGCTCCATCGATGACGGGGCCGTCTTGCCCTACAATCGGAACGGGGTCATATCCGACTTCTACATCGGTCGAATACATGAAGTGTCACGGGTGAAGGGCATTGACACCCGAGTCCCTTGGTCGTCCTTGCCTGAGCCGGCTCGCGAGATGCTGGAACACGGGTGCGGAGAGGAACGCTTCCGGTTTCGCTACCGGGATTCGCGCGGGCGCGAACAGACGTGGGAATCGAAGTTCGAAGGGGTAATACCCAATCTGAAGCGGCGTTACCGCGAGACGACGTCCGACTACATCAGGGAGGACTTGGAGCGGTTCATGAGTTCGCGCCCGTGTGATGCGTGTCGCGGCGCGCGGCTCAAGCCGGAGGCGCTGGCCGTCACGGTGGGCGGGAGGTCCATCGCCGAAGTAACCGCGATGTCCACAGAGGACGCCCTGGCCTTCTTCGAGGGCTTCGCCCGCAACCTCACAGAGCGCGAAACGATCATAGCCAGGCAGGTGCTGAAGGAGATCCGGGCTAGGCTGGGCTTTCTTAGCAATGTCGGGCTGAACTACCTGACGTTGGACCGCCAGGCGGGCACTCTCTCAGGCGGCGAGGCTCAGCGGATCAGGCTGGCCACCCAAATCGGCTCGAGCCTAGTGGGCGTGCTCTACATTCTGGACGAGCCGTCCATCGGGCTCCACCAGCGCGACAACGCGCGCCTCATTGCTACGCTGAAAGACCTGCGCGATCTGGGCAATACCCTCATCGTGGTGGAGCACGACGAGGAGACCATCAGGTCGGCCGACTACGTCATCGACATAGGTCCCGGCGCCGGCGCCCACGGCGGCGAAGTGGTAGCTGCCGGCACTGTAGACGAGGTGGAGAGGAATCCGGCGTCCTTGACCGGACAGTATCTTTCGGGCGCCAGAAGCATCCCGGTGCCGGCGGCGCGCAGAGCGCTCAACGGAAAGTCGCTGGTGATAAAGGGCGCGCGCGAGCACAACCTGAAGGACGTGGATGTGTCCATACCTCTGGGAGTATTCGTGTGCGTAACAGGCGTCTCGGGATCCGGGAAGAGCACCTTGATCAACGAAGTGCTTCACGCGCGACTGGCGCGCGATCTGAACCGGGCGTACGCTCGGCCCGGCGCGCACGACGACATTCTGGGCATTGAACACGTCGACAAGGTGATCGGCATCGATCAGTCGCCGATAGGGCGTACGCCAAGGTCCAATCCGGCCACCTACACCGGTCTCTTCGACCACATCAGGGAGGTCTTCGCACGCACCACGGAGGCCAGGGCCAAGGGGTACAAGCCTGGCAGGTTCAGTTTCAATGTCAAGGGCGGTCGATGCGAGGCATGCCGGGGGGACGGCATCATCAAGATAGAGATGCATTTCCTGCCCGATGTGTACGTTCCGTGCGAGGTGTGTCGGGGCGCGAGGTACAATAGAGAGACTCTGGACGTTAAGTACAAGTCCAAGAGCATTGCGGACGTGCTTGCCATGAAGGTCGAGGAGGCGCTGGAGTTCTTCTACAACATCCCGAGCATCCGGCGAAAGCTGCAGACCCTCTACGACGTCGGTCTGGGCTACATCCAACTGGGCCAGCCGGCTACCACTCTCTCAGGGGGCGAGGCCCAGCGCGTGAAGCTCGCCACCGAACTGTCGCGGCGCACTAACGGCAAGACCCTGTATATGCTGGACGAGCCCACCACCGGGCTGCACTTCGCAGACGTCGACAAGCTCCTGGAAGTGCTGCAGAAACTGGTAGACGGCGGCGACACCGTACTGGTGATCGAGCACAACCTGGATGTGATCAAGACCGCCGACTACATCATAGACCTTGGCCCCGAAGGGGGAGACAAGGGCGGGCGCGTGATCGCCGCGGGCACTCCCGAGCAGGTGGCAGCCACGCCCGGGTCGTATACCGGGCAGTTTCTGACCCGCGTTCTGCGCCCCGCGGCGGGGTCGGGCACGGAGCCGATGCTGAACGCGGAGCCGATGCTGAACGCGGAGCCGATGCTGAACGCGGAGCCGATGCTGAACGCGGAGCCGATACCGAACCCGGCGCCGGAATCGGGCCCGGAGCTGGAGGCGATTACCGGTGCCCTTGGATGACACCCTCGCCAATCTGCCCACCTCCCCAGGGGTCTACCTGATGAAGGATGACGCAGGGCAGGTCATCTACGTGGGAAAGGCCGTGAACCTGAGGAATCGAGTCCGCTCGTATTTCCAATCATCTCGTAACCATTCGCCCAAGGTTCTGCGAATGGTGGAGCGGATAGCCGACATCGACTACATCGTCACCCGCTCAGAGCTGGAGGCGCTGATACTCGAGTGCAATCTGATCAAGAAGCATAGGCCGCATTACAATGTCAGGTTACGCGACGACAAGACCTACCCGTTCCTCAGGGTGACTGTGAACGAGCCTTATCCCAGGGTTTTCGTGACCCGCAGAGTTGTCAGGGACGGTTCGCGCTACTTCGGCCCCTACACTGACGTGCCGGCTGTGCGCGAGACGCTTCGGATGCTGAAGACGGTCTTCCCGCTCAGGCAGTGCTCTCAGAAGCTTGGCCCGGAAACTCCCGCGCGCCGTCCCTGCCTCAACTTCCACATCAAGCGTTGCTTGGGTCCGTGCGCTCGGCAAGTTGACCCCAGTCTCTATCGGGACATAGTCAGCGAAGTCCTGCTCTTTCTGGAAGGAAGGCAGGTGGACCTGGTCGAGAGCCTTCGCCGGCGCATGGAGGCCGCAGCGGAAAGGCTCGATTTCGAACAGGCGGCCCGGCTTCGCGATCAGATGCGCGCGGTGGAGAAGGTCGTCGAGAAGCAGAGGATAGTGTCGGATGCAGGTGTGGACCAGGATGTCATCGCTTTCGCCGCCGACCCGTGGGGCGCGTGTGTGCGGGTCATGTTCGTTCGGGATGGCAAGGTCGTTGGTAGCGAGCACTTCATGCTGGGCGGCGCCGATGGGGCGGACGATGCTGAAACGCTCTCGGCGTTCATTAAGGAATACTACTCGGAGGACTCTGTTGTTCCCCGGGAACTGCTTGTGCAGGCGGCGATAGATGATGCAGATATCCTCGAGAAGTGGCTTGCCGGCCGGCGCGGGGGTGCCGTGTCGATCAAGACGCCGCAGCGGGGCACCCGGCGCAAGCTGGTGGAACTGGCCGCCGAGAACGCCCAGGAGTATCTTGCGCGCTCGCGCGCGGCGGAGCAGAGCGAGATGCGGGCGCGCCTGGACGGCCTGGCTGAACTCGCGGCCTACTTGAGGCTGGATGCGCCTCCGGCCAGGATAGAGTGTTACGACATCTCCAACCTGCAGGGCACGGACGCTGTGGGATCGATGGTAGTGTTCGAGGAGGGGCGTCCGGCGAAGTCGCAGTACCGGCGGTTTCGAATCCGCCAGGTGGAGGGGCAGGACGACTTCGCCATGATGGGCGAGGTCATCAGACGGCGACTCACCCGCGCGATGGGCGACAGCCCTGATCCGAAGTTCGCGCGCCTACCCGACCTGATTGTGGTGGACGGCGGCAAAGGCCAGCTCAATTCCGCGGGACGGGTTGTCGATGCGATGACGCTGTCGGCGGGATTGGCGAGAATCCCCGTAGTCAGCCTGGCTGAGCGCGACGAGGAAGTCTTTCTACGAGGCGAATCCGCGCCCTTGGCGCTTCTGCGCGAGTCGAAGTCGCTCCGTCTCATGCAGCACATGAGGGACGAGGCGCATAGGTTTGCAATAACATACCATCGGTCTTTGAGAGGCAAGAGGGGAATCACCTCTGAGCTCACAGGCGTGCCGGGAATCGGCAAGAAGCGGCTTGCAGCCCTGATGAGGAGATTCAGGTCGCTGGACGCGGTGGCAGAGGCCTCAGTGGACGAGATCGCGCAAGTCAAGGGCATGAACGCTCGGGCGGCCCGGGCGGTCTGGGAGCATCTTCATCCATAGGAGGGACGGCAAATGAGTGCAGGAATCGACAGCGGCGCCAGTCGGTCGCAGTCGCCGGCCGTGACTGCAACGTGCGAAACTCGTATCGGCCACGTGCGGGCTGAGGCCGGTCCGAACGGGCTCAGGCGATTGTTCCTGCCTGAGGTAGACACGGCCCTGCTTCTGCGTCTGCCTCTGCCAGAGACAATCCGGCTCAGCATAGCGCGGGCAACGCTCGCGCCCATGACGCTCCTGTCCAGCCTGGGGCTTGCGGCGCCAATCGTCGGCCCTGAGCGGCTCCGAACGGAGCCGGATGGAGCCGGGCGGTCCGCTTCCCGCTGGGCTGGGGCGGCTCCAGAGGATGTTCTGGCGTCTGTCCTGCGCGACTTGAAGGGTTTCTTCGAGGGCGACCTGGGTCCTCAGGGTCTCCGATTCGACTATCCAATCGACCTCACGTGGTGCTCCGACTTCACCCGGCGCATAATGGCCGGCATGGTCAGCATTCCGCCGGGAGCGGTTACCACCTATGGTGCCCTGGCCGCGGCAGCGGGAAGCCCGCGCGCGGCGAGGGCGGCAGGGTCCGTGGTGGGTGCCAACCCCCTTGGGGTGGTGGTTCCGTGCCACCGAGTAATCGGCGCGAACGGCGCCCTCACAGGCTTTGGGGGCGGACTGGCGCTCAAGGTGGCGCTCTTGGCCCTGGAAAGCGCGGCGGCTAAGAAAAGTTAATGTCCGTATTGACATTATCAATGGCGAGCTTTATGATGTGAATTGAGGAGTGTGCCGGAGAACGGAGGTGTGCCTTTGATGAGGAGACGCGAGCTTCTGGGCAAGTGCCCGGTGTGCGGGGAGGGCTTGGATGTGACCAGGCTTGCGTGCAGGAGCTGCGGTACCGCCATAGAGGGGCGGTTTGACACGTGCAAGTTTTGCCGGCTTACGCCGGAGCACCGCGCGTTCGTGGACGTGTTCATCAAGAGCAGGGGCAATATCAAAGAGGTCGAGAAGGAACTGGGGATATCGTACCCTACCGTCCGCAACAGGCTGGATGCGGTCATCGCCGCCCTGGGCTATCGGGTGGAGGAGTCTGCGGCGGAGCAGGGGGACGCCGGGGTCCAGCGCAAGGCGATCGTGGAAGCTCTGGCGCGTGGAGAGATCAGCGCCGACGATGCGGTGAAGCAACTCCGGGCCAAGTGATGATGGGGAGGGTGGAACTATGAGCGAAGAGCGGAAGATCATACTGGACTTGCTGGCGGAGGGCAGGATCACTGCTGACGAAGCCGAGCAGTTGCTGGATGCGCTGGATGAGACCGATCCATATGACCTGAGCGACTCTGGTCAGGCGGATCAGGTGGATCAGGGCGATCTGGGCGATTTGGGCGATTTGGGCGATCAGTTGGGGGCTCGAGCCGATGCGATTGCGGGCGACCTCTCTGACAGGCTGTCGAAGGCGGTGTCGGAAATGGCTGAGGCCGGTCAGGAGTTACCCGATCGGCTGGCGCGCACGCTGGGCTCAATGTTCGGTTCGCTCGGCTGGCCGCTTGGGCCTGCCGGAGTCCAGGCCGAGCAGACGTTTGAGTCGGAAATGCCTGCAGATTGCACCGTGTCCGCCATCGACTTCGCAACCCTAAACGGCAGCGTCAAGCTGACGGGATGGGATCGGCCAGGCTACAAGGTAGTGGCCAGGGCAAGGGTGAAGGGTGCGGAGACCGCGTCCGAGGCGCAGCGGAGGCTGGCTGCGGGGCTCGGGCTTTCGCTCCAGGGCGGAGTGATGCGGGTTGAGTGCACGGACCAAGCTCTTCGCAACTCGCTGTCCATCGAGGCGTGCGTGCCCCGGGCTAGCACATATGATATCAAAGTGAATACACGCAACGGGTCCGCGAAGGTGGAGTCGCTTACCGCCCGGTCGATGGAGGTGCACTCGGCCAACGGCCGTGTCGTCTTGGAGGATGTTGCGGCGCGGAACGCGACAGCGTCTGCACGCAATGGGTCTGTGAACGCGTCTGGGGATCTGGGCGATGCCAATCTTGAGACGGCCAATGGCTCAGTGAGCGTAACCCTGTCGTACAGGTCGGCCGGAAGGCTCCGTGTGAACACTGGGAACGGGAGCGTGCGGCTCTGCGTTCCCCGCAACGCGTGTGTGGCATATGAGATCAACGCACACACGGTCAACGGCTCAGTGAGGAGTTCGCTGAACGGCGCGGAGGTCAAATTCGGAGCGGGCGCTGGTCGAAGCTCGGGCAAGAGCATGTCGCTCGCCACTTGTCCCGGCAGCGCCGTGTCATCGCCGCCTGTCGTCATCGTAGACGCTCGCGCGCTCAACGGTTCCGTCTCGGTGCAGAGCGTCTAGCATCAGGCTCTGGGGAGGGATGAATCATGGAAACCGAGAAGAAGCAAATTCTCGAGATGGTGCGCGATGGCAAACTTACTGTGGAGGAAGCGCAGAAGATAATAGAAGCGATGGATCAAGGAGGCGAAAGCGCGCGTTCGGCGGCCTCGTCCAGGCCCGCGCGGTTCCTGCGTGTGCGGGTGAAGGACGAAGACGGCGCCAAGGTCAACGTCAGTCTTCCACTATCGCTTGTGCGTGTGCTGTGGAGGTTCATTCCTCGGGACGCCATGCGCGAGCTGGAGGAGCAGAATATCGACCTGGATGCTATTCTCGCGGCTATCGACGAGGGCGCGCAGGGACGCTTGGTCGATGTGGAAGATGAAGACGGCGCCAGAGTTGAGATAGTCGTTGAGTAAGGCGCGCTGTGTCATGCATTGCCGTGTCGCATGTCATGGAGGATTCCTGGGCGCAATGCTAGAATAACATCAAGATGAATGCCAGCCGACTGGGGGTGTGGGCAATATGCAGAGGCGTCTGTACAGATCAGTGCGCGAACGTATGCTTGGAGGCGTTTGCGGAGGACTCGCTAACTACTTGGGAACCGATCCGACGCTTATACGTCTGGTATGGGTAGCACTTTCCCTGTTCACCAGCGGGTTCCCAGGCATCGTGCTCTACGTTGTAGGATGGATCGTGATACCGGAGGAACCCGCCTGATTACTCTTGGGGGAGGCTTTGCATTCACATGACGGGCAGTTATGATGATCGCGCCCGCGGCAGAACGCCGGGTTGGCTGGTCAAGTGGCTCATCAATGCGCTTGCGTTGCTCATAGTGTCGTATGTGCCTTATCGGGGCGGCAAGCTCATACACATCGATGGGGCGGGAGCGGCCCTTATGGCCGCGATGGTGCTAGGCATCGTCAACACGTTCATCAGGCCGATATTCATGCTGTTCAGCCTGCCGATGCAGTTTGTCACCTTCGGCCTGTTCACGCTGGTCATCAACGCATTCATGCTTATGCTGGGTAGCTGGTTGATGGGGTCTTCATTCGACCTGCCCGGCGGGCTTTTCGCCGCGATCGTCGCATCGGTGCTGCTCAGCCTGACCAGCGCGGCGCTGAATTCCATCATCCGAGGAGACCGATAGTCATTGATACGCCTTGTTGCAATTGACCTAGATGGCACGCTGCTCCGCTCAGACCTGTCCATATCGCCGGCGAACCGCGATGCGTTGGCGCGAGCTCGCAAGGCCGGGGCTGTGGTTGCAATCGCCACCGGCAGGATGTTCCGGTCCGCTCGCCTCATAGTGTCTGACCTCGGAGCCGACATGCCGATAGCCGCGTACAACGGTGCTCTCATCAGGATGAGCCAGAGCGGCGAAACCCTACGTAGCCTGCCGATAGAGCCCGCGGACGGCGAACGCATCGTCAGGTTTATGTGGGACTGGGGCTTCGTGTTTCAAGCATATTTCGACGACGAGATGTATGTGCCGCGAATGACATCGGCGTCGGGCGGCTACAGTTCGAGATACGGTGTGGAGATACACGTTCTGGGCGACATTGACGAGTTCGCCAGGCGGCCGTCGTTGAAATACTTGGTCATCGACGACCCCGGGAGGATCGCTTCGGTACGGCAGGCTCTTGAAGGAGTCGCTGGCCCGAATCTTCGCATCATGAGGTCTCTGCCCGAAATGCTTGAGATAGTTGACTCGCGTGTGTCGAAAGGGCAAGCTCTGCAGCATTTGGCTTGCCGCTTCGGAATAGATATTGCTCACACCATGGCTATCGGCGATTCCGAAAACGATGTCGACATGCTGCGCGAGGCGGCGATCGGGGTTGCGGTGTCGGGGGCCGCCCGCGAGGTGCAGTCGGCTGCCGACTACGTGGCGGCTTCGAATGACGACGACGGCGTGGCCGAGGCCCTGGAGAAGTTCGTGTTATCATGATTTCGGCCGATGGGTTTCCAGTGAGGAGTGACCGCCGGATTGACCGCGCTGACCTGTCCTGATGTGACTCTTATACAGGTCTTGACCACCATCGCGGATGTGGCGATAGTGGCTTTTCTTGTCTATCAAGTCATGACCCTTTTCAAGGGCACTCAGGCCGTGTCTTTGATCAAGGGCCTGGTCATTCTGTTTGCCGCAAACGCCCTCGCCGGGCTGCTCAAACTGGACGCGCTTCACTGGCTGCTCCGGCAGGTTACCACAATGACATTCATCGGCATCCCCATAGTGTTCCAACCGGAGATCCGCAGAGGACTGGAGCAGTTGGGGCGCGGTCGGCTGTTCGGCACTCCCATGAGCGCAATCGGCTTTGAGCAGACGCGCCGGGTGTTGGCGGAAGTGTGTCGGGCTGCGGAGACCATGTCGGGAGAGTACATGGGGTCTCTGATCGTTCTGGAAAGAGAGACAGGCGTGGGCGATGTCGCGGAGTCAGGCGTGAAGCTTGACGCGCGGGTCTCAGGTGAACTGCTGTTGACCATCTTCGCCGTCCACACGCCGCTTCATGATGGGGCGGTCGTGATCCGAGGAAACCGGATGGTGGCGGCGGCGTGCGTCCTGCCGCTGTCGGAGCGACACGCTTCTGGCCGGAAGGTCGGCACCAGGCACCGCGCGGCGCTCGGCATGAGCGAGCGGAGCGATGCGGTGGTTGTGGTTGTGTCAGAGGAGACCGGCGCGCTATCCATGGCTTGCGACGGCGAGCTCGTCCGCGATCTGAGCTCCGCAGAGCTCAGGCGGCGGCTGGATGCGCTGTTCGATACGGGCGACAAGGAGAGCAAGTTCCGGCGGATGAGGGGCGCGCGACGATGAGACAGGCGGTAAGCGGCTGGAAAGAGATATCTCTGAAGGTGCTGGCGGTGGCTCTGGCGGCAGTCACATGGGTGGTTGCGGTGAGCGAGAAGAACCGCACCACTCCTGCGCCCACGTTTGACGTGATTCGGGATGCCCAAGTCACAGTCAAGAACGTTCCTCAGGGCATGGTCGTAACCGACGCCCCTTCCACCGTGACCGTCCGACTGAGAGGAACTAGGGAGCTTGAGGCGGCCAGTTTCGATGAGGTCATAGCCGTAGTCAACTTGGCGGGGGCGACCCCCGGGCAGCATGTGTTGACCGCTGAGCCGTTGCCGCCTCCGGGGTTCGAGGTCGTGAAGTCCGGAGCCATCAGGGTGAGCGTGACGGTGGAGGAGATTGTGTCGGCTGAGTTCGATGTGGAGGTAGCCGTTGCTGCGGAACTAGTGCCAGGCGGCGTGCTTCAGACTTTGGCATCGCCCTCCAGGGTCGAAGTGGAAGGCGCCGCAAGCGCCGTTGGCCGGGTGACGCACGTGGTAGCTCTGGCCCGTACGCTCGTGGAAGAACCTTTGGATGAAGCAGAGCAAAACGGAGAGATTGAGGGCGAAGACTTGCCCGAACGTCGGCAAGCGGCGGTTGCGCTGCTTCTGGCGCTGGATGGCCACGGCGATGCTGTCTCGGGAGTGGCTGTATTTCCCAGCACAGCGCTGGTAAGCTGGTAGTGTTCGGAGGCGATCATGCACGGGGAGGTCGAGCTGAGGGATGGGTGCGCTCTTTGGGACCGATGGAGTGAGGGAAGTCGCCAACAGCCGCTTGACACCTGAGCTCGCGTTCAGGCTGGGAAGGGCCGGCGCGGCTATTGCGGCGCGCCACAAGGGTGGCCGGCCGCTTGTGGTGGTGGGCGGAGATACGCGCCGATCAACCGGCATGTTGGAGGCGGCTACACTGGCCGGGCTGGCCTCTGCGGGGGCCGATGCGGCCCGAGCGGGAGTGATTCCTACGCCCGCGGTTGCGCATCTCACCTGCGCGCTGGGCGCGGATGCCGGCATCGTGATCTCGGCTTCTCATAATCCCGCCGAGTATAACGGCATCAAGTTTTTCGGCCCAGATGGATTCAAGCTCCCAGACGAGCTGGAGGCTGAGATCGAAGCCGGGGCGCTGGCAGCCGGCGGCGGCCGGATGGGCTTGGCGACGTGGGGAGAGGCCGATGGCCTTCCGCGTCCGCACGGGCCCGGAGTGGGCGTCGCTCGCGACATCGCCGATGCCGCCGACAGATACGTGGAGTTCGCGGTCAGCACCGCCCGGTGCGGGCTGGACGGGCTGCATGTCGTGATCGATTGCGCGAACGGCGCGTCCTTCCGCACTTCACCTGCGGCCTTCCGGGCGCTGGGCGCCCGTGCGACAGTGATCAGTGACCGCCCAGACGGCGACAACATCAATGTCCGCTGCGGATCCACGCACCCTGAGGCGCTCTCCGGAGTCGTCCGGGAGGTCGGGGCCGACCTTGGATTCGCGCACGATGGCGATGCCGACCGGGTCATGGCCGTCGACGCCAACGGGAATGTTGTGGACGGGGATCAGATTATGGCCGTGTGCGCCGCTTACCGCGCCGCCAACGGAGGCTTGCCGGGCGCGGCCGTAGTGGCCACGCACTACAGCAACCTCGGGCTAGTTCAGGCACTGAAGGCCATCGGGTGCCAGGTGGTGATGGCCGATGCAGGCGATAGATACGTCCTTCAGGAGATGAGGCGCCGTGGGCTTGTGCTCGGCGGCGAGCAGTCCGGGCACATCATAATGCTGGAGAAGACCACCACAGGCGATGGCCTGATTGCAGCTATCGAAGTCGCGGCTATCGTGGCGGCCACAGGCAAGCCCCTGGGCGAACTGGCATCGGCCATGGTGAAGTTCCCGCAGATCATGGTGAACGTGCGCGTGGCGCGCAAGGACGGCTACCATACTTCCGGCAGGATACAGTCGGCGGTGGAGGAGGCCGGCGCCGCGTTGGGCGACTCAGCCAGGCTCGTGGTGAGGCCGTCCGGCACTGAGCCGGTGGTGCGCGTCATGGGCGAAGGCCCTGATGAGGCCGGGGTGCGACGGATTGTGGAGAGTGTGGCCGCCGTTATCCGGGCGGAGCTGGCCTGAGATGGACAGGAAAGACGGGACGGCAGCGCTGCCTGAGAGTGTTCTTGGCATCGGCGTGGACATCATACGCACGGAGAGGTTCCGGCGCATAGCCCAAGAGGCGCCGGGCGGAGTGGCTGCGCGTCTGTACACAGCGGACGAGCTAGCCGAGTGCAGGGCCGATGGCTGCGAGTATCTGGCTTCCAGATTCGCAGCCAAGGAGGCTGTGATGAAGAGCCTGGGCCATGGGATGGGCGATATTCCGTTCACCGACATAGAGATTCGCCGTCTGGATGGCGGGGCGCCCGCTGTTTCGCTGTCCGGCGCCGCCTCCCGCTTGGCGTGCGAGGCGCAGGTAGCCCGCGTGCTTGTGTCGGTATCGCACGATCGCGATTACGTGTGCGCATTCGCTGTCGCGCTTGGGCGCGTTCGGGATGGAGGGACTCTGTGTTGAGGCTTGCGACTCCCGATGAGATGCGGCAGATGGATCGGGCAGCCGCCGAGCGCTACGGCGTTTCGGGGTTGGTTCTGATGGAGAATGCAGGCGCGGCCGTGGCCCGGGCCGCGTTTCGCGTGGCCGTTGGGGCCGGGCGGCGCCGCGGTCTGGGCGCGCACGAGCCGCGCGTGTGCATATTCGCGGGAAGAGGCAACAACGGCGGCGACGGTTTCGTGGCCGCGAGGCACTTGGCGGGGTGTGGCGCGCGAGTGGGGGTCTATGTGCTTGGGGATCCTTCGCGAGTAGCGGGCGATGCTCGGGTCAACCTTGATGCGATGCTGAAATCGGGCATTCGGGCGGTCTCATTGTCGGACGAGGCTGCGTGGACTTTGGCCAGGGCAGACCTGGCCAAAGCGGATGCGGCCATCGATGCAATCCTCGGCACCGGCGCGCGGGGGGCGCCATCGCCCGAGGCGGCCCGCGCGATATCGCTCATGAACGAACTGCCCGTTCCGGTTGTGGCGGTGGACATTCCCAGCGGTGTGGACGCCGGGACCGGCGCGATGCCCGGAGCGTGCGTAGTGGCTCATACCACGGTGACGCTGGCGCTTGCCAAGACCGGGCTGCTGACTTATCCCGGGGCGGCCTGCGTGGGCCGGCTGATCATAGACGGCATCGGCATGCCGGCTGCGCTCGTAGAGTCGAGCGCAATCCAGACCAGCCTGATCACGCCGGATGACGTTCGGGCAGCTCTGCCCGCGCGTCGGCCTGACGCGCACAAGGGCGACTTCGGACGACTTCTGATCGTGGCGGGCTCAGCGGGAATGTCCGGCGCGGCGTCTTTGGCTGCAATGGGAGCTTTGAGGTCCGGGGCGGGCCTAGTACATCTGTCCGTTCCCGCTGAGGTAGCTGTGGAAGTGAGCGCACGGCATGCCGAGGTCATGGTGCATGATCGGGCTGCAGAACGGGCCCCGGAAGCGGCCGCGTCCGCCGTACTTGAGATGGCTGCCCAGTGCCAGGCGGTGGTGGCGGGCCCTGGAATGTCGTGTTCAGAGGACGCATCGGCCATTGTTGAGGCGCTGATTGCGAACTGCCGCGTGCCGCTGGTGCTGGATGCCGATGCCGTCAACGTGATGGCCGGGAGGCCCGAGGCGCTAGGGCGGGCCCTGGCAGAGGTCGTTCTCACCCCTCACCCGGGCGAGCTCGGCAGGCTGCTGGGCGTTGGAGCGGATGAGATAAACCGCGATCGCCTGGGGTGGGCCAGGCGGGCGTCGGAGGAGACAGGGGCGACGGTGGTGCTGAAGGGCGCAAGGACGGTCGTTGCCGATGCGCGAGGCCAGGCGTATGTGAACCCCACCGGAAACCCGGGAATGGCCACCGCCGGAGTGGGAGATGTGTTGGCGGGTGTGGCAGGCAGCCTGCGCGCTCAGGGACTGGGCGGGCTTGCGGCTGGGCGCTGCGCGGCCTATATCCATGGATTGGCTGGGGATCTTGCGGCGCGGGAGCGGGGCATCGACGGCATTATCGCCGGCGATGTGCTGGAACACTTACCGGAGGCGTTCAGATCGGTGCGCGAACAAGCGGCCATGCTCTGGGGCATGATGCCCCTGGAGTTCTCATATGAGTTGGAAGGGCGGTGACCCTGGCTGAGAGAGACCTATCTGCCCGGCATGCGGCCCACGTGGGTCGAGGTTAGCACCGGGAGCATTGCAAGCAACATTGAGCGGCTGAGGGCGGCTCTCCCCAGCAAAACGCAGATAATGGCGGTGGTCAAGGCCGACGGATATGGCCACGGGGCGGTTCCCGTGGCGGTTGCGGCTTTGGAGGCAGGCGCCTCGTTTTTGGGAGTGGCGCTCGTGGAGGAAGGCATCGCGCTGAGGAGGGCCGGCATCGTTGCGCCCATTCTCTTCATGGAGGCGCTCTTTCCATGGCAGGCGCCTGACTTGGTCAGGTACGGCCTGTCCGCCACTGTAGCATCGTATGAATCTGCAGACGCGCTGTCGGAATCCGCGGCCTTGCTAGGGCGGAAGGCCAAGGTTCACATCAAGGTGGACACCGGCATGGGCAGGCTCGGCCTGCCTCCTGAGGCCATTTCCGGGTTGGCAAGGCACATATCGAAGTTGCCCCGGTTGGAGATCGAGGGCATCTTTACGCACCTGGCATGCGCGGAGAGCGACCCATCTATGACACTCAGGCAGCTGGAGCTGTTCCGTGATGTCACTGGCGGATTGGCCATGGAGGGGTACGATATCCGCATCAAGCACGCGGCCAACAGCGCTGCGGCGCTGTGCGTTCCAGAGGCCGCCATGGACATGGTCAGGATAGGCGGAGCGATGTACGGAATATCTCCCATGGGAACGACCCCTCTCGACCAGGGGTGGCGGCCTGCGCTCTCCTTCAGGACGAGGGTATCGTATGTAAAACTTGTGCAGGCCGGGGCCACGGTCAGCTACGGGGCAACGTATGTTGCTCGCGAACCGCAGCTCATCGCCACGTTGCCTGTTGGCTACGCCGATGGATACTCGCGTCTGCTGTCGGGACGGGGGGCCGTGCTCATCGGCGGTGCGCGTTGCCCTGTGGCAGGGCGGGTATGTATGGACCAGATCATGGTCGCCTTGCCGCCCGATGCCGAGGTGGAAGCGGGAGATGAGGCTGTGCTCATCGGGGCGCAGGGAGACGAGGTGATATACGCGGAGGATATTGCGCGAATCATGGGCACCATAGGCTATGAGGTGGTGTGCGCCATCAGCAAGCGCGTTCCGCGCGTGTACGTGTCGTCGCCGGCGTGACGGGGGCTCACACAGGGCCGCGATTTGGGTTAAATACCAGTTCAGCGGGGTATAGCCACTACCGGGGCAGGTTGACATTGCCTGAAACGGACATGTATAATTGGGTTGTATACGAATATGCTCAAGCACGGATCAGCGCTTCGGGGGTGTATCGCCGTGGCAGATCTCAGGCGCATCATGGTCTCTGTTCCATCGTCGCTCCTCGATGAGGTGGACGTTTTCGGCAGGACACTCGGGCTCAACCGAAGCGAAGTCGTGCGCGAAGCTGTGCGGATGTTCATGACGGAACACGCCCGGTCGGAGCTCGGCAAGAAACTGAAAGCTGGCTACTCTGAGATGGCCTCGATCAACTCGCAGATGGCGGAGGAGTGCGCCGCGGCGGAGGAAGAGGCCTTCGTCAACTACGAGCGGTTTCTTGCAGGCGGTGACTGACTTGGACGTCAAGCGCGGCGATGTTTTCTACGCCGATCTCAACCCGGTGGTCGGCTCGGAACAGGGTGGGGTGCGGCCGGTGCTGGTGGTGCAGAACGACATCGGCAACCGCCACAGTCCCACCACGATAGTGACTGCGGTCACTTCCCGGATCAAGCGTGCCAAGCTGCCGACCCACGTGGAACTCCCTGCCTCCCAGGGATTTCTTGCTTTTGACTCCGTTGTGCTGCTGGAACAGCTGCGAACGATCGATAAGGCCCGCCTGCTGCAGCACATCTGTACTCTCGATAGCGATACCATGAGACGGGTGGACCGAGCGGCTGAGATCAGCCTGGGGCTTTTCGATATCTGACACTGCCGGACCGCGCCAGCGCGACCGGGATAACTGTGTGATGAGGAGGTTGTTCGGTGCGTCCGCTCATACTCGTATCGGCAGACTGCGACATTGAGTCCGGTGATCTGTTTCAGCTCAAGGCGGACTACATGCGCGCCGTCTACACGGCCGGGGGCCTGCCCCTTGCCGCCGCCTTTCCCATGGAGTGCGCCAGTGTGCCGCAGATCGCCGCCGAGATGTGCCTATTGGCGCGAGGGCTGGTGCTCACCGGTGGGGCGGATGTGAGTCCCGACATGTTCGGAGCGGATCCGCATCCGCGCCTAGGCTCGATCAGCCCTGCCAGGGACGAGTTCGAGTTGGCGCTGGCCCGGGCCGCCTTGCATGCCGACCTGCCTGTGCTGGGGATCTGCAGGGGCATGCAGGTGCTCAATGTGGCGGCGGGAGGCGGGTTGATCCAAGACATCGAGTCGTGTGTTCCAGGCGCCTACGCGCACAGGGTCTCGGCCCCGCGGTGGCATCCCACACACGCGGTCTCGGTTGCTCCCCAGTCGATTCTGCGGAAGGTGTCGGGGCGCGATACCATGATGGTGAACAGCTTCCATCACCAGGCTGTGCACCCGGCGGCGCCGGGTTTTGAGGCGACGGCGCGGGCCGGCGATGGCATCGTGGAGGCCATAGAGAAGGTCGGGAGCCGGTTCACGGTGGGTGTCCAATGGCACCCCGAAGCCCTGGCCGGCCGGCATCCGGAGGCGCTCGGTCTGTTCAAAGAATTCATAATTGCTGCGCAAGGAGTGTGCTGAATTGCATTCGATGTCGCAGGCGCTGGTGACGTTGTGCAGAGGCGAACTGGTCGAGAGTGTGCACAGGGGGCACATAGCGGTGGTAGATGCCGATGGACGCATGTTGTGGCAGGCGGGAGATCCTCGGTATGTGACCTACTTCAGGTCGGCTGCAAAACCTGTTCAGGTACTTCCCATAGTTGCGTCCGGCGCGGTGGACCGGTTCGGCATCACCCAGGCCGAGCTGGCCGTGATGGCAGCATCGCATCACGGGGAGGATATCCATATCGAAGCGGTCATCAGTATACTGGGGAAGATAGGGCTTACCGAGTCGGCCCTGATGTGCGGAACACACACTCCGTCCTGCGTGTCGTCGCCGGAGCGCGCTTCGGCCGGCTCGAGTCGGGCCGCTGTCCGAGTCAGGGCAGGCGAGCCGTTCAGCCCGGTTTTCAATAACTGCTCCGGCAAGCACTCGGGCATGCTGGTCTACGCCGCTCATCGAGGCTACCCCGTAGATGACTACATATCGAAGGATAGCCAGGTGCAGCAGGACATGTGGCAGGCGGTGTCGGACGCGGCCGGCCTGCCGCGCGAACAGGTAGTGCGAGGGGTCGACGGATGCGGAGTGGTGGTTTTCGGAATGCCCCTGGCCAACATGGCTTACGCGTATGCCAGGATGTCGTCGCCTAGGTCGCTCCCCGAAAAGTACATGGAACCGGCCAGGCGGGTCGTTGGAGCGATGACGAACCACCCTGAGATGGTGGGAGGGTCGCGCGACTTCGGAACCAACCTTATGCTGGGGGCGCGAGGCGCGGTCTTCTCCAAGGGGGGCGCGGAGGGGCTGTTTTGCGTGGGGATCCCCGCGCAGGGAGTGGGCGTAGCCGTGAAGATCGAAGACGGCGGGGCGCGGGCTCTTCCATCGTCTGTGATGGAGACGTTGCGGGCTCTGGGCATGCTCACTCCCCAGATGGCGAGCATGCGTGAGCTCGCCGTGGAGCGGCCTGTGCGCAACTGCAGAGGCGATGTGGTGGGACATATGCGTCCGTGCTTCGAGTTGGAAAAAGGTTCCGGGACCATTTGACCGGGCTGGGGCGGCTCAAGTATAATCATTGAGGCAAGTATCGGGCTTGCGACTCCTGGTGGGTAGGTCATGCTTCAAGATGATTAATAGTGTTCGGATCATGTCAGATTCGCCTGCCGAGACCATCGCCATAGGCCGTGGCCTCGGCATACTGCTTCAGCCTGGCGATATCCTGTGCCTCGCGGGAGGGCTGGGCGCCGGCAAGACCTGTCTTGCCAGGGGCATTGCTATGGGGCTGGGCGTGGACGAAACTCGCGTGTCCAGCCCGACTTTTGTGCTGGCTCAGGAGTACCGGGGGAGGATTCCCCTGTACCACCTCGACCTGTACAGGCTCGGGTCGGCCGAGGAGGTTGAAGACGCGGGGCTGGACGAGTACATCGGCGGCGATGGTGTGGCCATCATCGAGTGGCCTGACGTCTACAGTCCGCTGCTCGGTCTGGATCGGCTCACGGTGAAGATCGATACAGCCTCGGACGAGTCCCAGCGAGAGCTGGTCTTCATCGCCCGCGGCGACAGGTATCGGAGCATTCTGGAGGAGATGAAGCTGTGCTGATCCTGGCGATGGACACCTCGACGATGATTGGAGGCATCGCCCTTCTCCGAGACGGCGTTGTCGTCGGAGAGCACATACTCAACGTCCGGGCCACCCATTCTGAGCGTCTCATGTCGTCAGTGGAAGCGCTGATGGCGGCGGCGGGCGTCTGCCCGACCGATCTGGACGCCATGGCGTGCGGTGTTGGTCCCGGGTCGTTCACTGGCGTGCGCATCGGCGTGTCGGCATGTAAGGCGATGGCCTACGCTCTTTCAATCCCCATGGTGTCGGTGCCCAGCCTCGATGCGCTGGCATATGGGCGCGGTCGGGGGGCGTGCGCCGTCTGGTGCCTGATCGACGCCAGGCACGGACGATGCTATTCGGCTTGCTTCAAGCCGCCGGAGTCTCTTGAAGCTCAGGCTTGGGCTCTGCAGAGGGTGTCCGATTACGCCATCAGGAGCATCAGCGAAGTGTGTGCGCTTGCCCAGGAATCAGTGTCGGCATCGGCATCGAGCGCGCGGGCGCTCTTCCTCGGAGACGGCGCGCTGGCCTACGCAGAGTCGCTCAGGGCCGCGTTGCCTGGCGCGGCCGAAATCCCGCCTGCGCCCGGCGCCATACTGAGGCCATCGCAGGTGGGCCTTTTGGGCACGGACTTGCTTCGCGCGGGTGCGGTCTCCGACCCAAGAGCCGCCGTCCCGATGTATCTGCGGCCTTCGGAGGCTGAGGTCAAGCTGGCTCAGGGGGAGCGGTGACAGGATGGAGTATTCCATATCCCTCATGACCCCGGCCGATGTGGACGATGTGGCCGAGATTGAGCGTCAGTCTTTCCCCATCCCTTGGAACCGGGCTGCTTTCATCGACGAACTGACACGCAATGAACGAGCTCTCTACATCGTGGTTCGGGGCGAATCCGGGGCAATGGCGGGCTACGGCGGCATGTGGTTGGTGTGCGACGAGGCTCACGTCACCAACGTTGCGGTGCGTCCCGACTGCCGTCGCCGCGGGGCGGGCACAGCCATCATGGTTGCTCTGATGGGACTGGCTCTAGATCGTGGCGCAAATCGGATGACGTTGGAGACTCGCGTCTCGAACAGGCCCGCTCAGGAGCTCTATCGACAGCTCGGATTTCAGGCGGCGGGGGTGAGGCCCCGCTACTACATCGACAACCGTGAAGACGCGCTTATCATGTGGGTTGACGACATATCCAGCGCTTTACGCGCGCTTTGTGGGGGGCGGGACGCGGATGCTGAGTGAGGACGCTATTGTGCTGGGAATCGAGACCAGCTGTGACGAGACCGCTGCGGCCTGCGTGGCGCGGGGGCGCGAGACGCTTTCATCGGTGGTATCGTCGCAGATAGAGGTGCATCGCAAGTTCGGCGGGGTTGTGCCCGAGATAGCATCGCGCCGCCACGTGGAGGCGATCATTCCAGTCATCGACCAAGCTCTGAGCGATGCAGGCCTGACGTTGGCCGGAGTCGACGCCGTGGCGGTCGCCTACGGGCCCGGCCTGGTAGGAGCTTTGCTTGTGGGCCTCGCGGCGGCAAAGGGGCTTGCGTTTGCGATGGGCATTCCCATGGTGTGCGTCAACCACATCGAGGGGCACATCTACGCCAACTTCCTGGCTCATGCGCTACTGGAACCGCCTATGCTGTGCCTGACCGTATCGGGAGGTCACACTGAACTGGTGGCGATGCACGGGCACGGGCGCTACCAGGTGCTCGGACGTACGCGCGACGATGCGGCCGGCGAGGCATTCGACAAGGTGGCGCGGGTGATGGGACTTCCCTATCCGGGCGGCCCGGCGTTGGAGCGCCTCGCGCGCTCGGGCGACCCGGACGCAATGGCGTTTCCCCGGGCGCATGTGGAGGGCAGGCCGCTCGACTTCAGCTTCAGCGGTCTGAAGACGGCCGTGATCAACCGCCTGCATACGATGGAGCAGAAGGGCGCAGAGATCGACGCGGCTGATGTGGCTGCGTCTTTCCAGAAGGCGGCCCTGGGCGAGCTGGTGTCGAGGATTGAACCGGGAGTGCGCGCTACGGGCATCCGCAAGCTTGCTGTGTCGGGCGGAGTGGCGTCGAACTTGGCGCTCAGGGCGGCCCTAGACGAGCTGGCTGCACGGCTCGAAATCGAGCTGTTCTACCCCCCGCTGGCTCTGTGCACTGACAATGCGGCCATGATAGCTTCAGCCGGCTATTACGGGCTGGCCGGTGGGCGGACGTCAGGGCTTGACGCCAATGCAGTGCCAGGAGCCAGGCTCGAGGATGTGTCGGCGGCTTTGTGCCGGGAGGATACGGCGGCTTGCCGTAGAATCATATCAGGTGTGGGCGCGTCAGGCGCCTGAGGAGCATGCAATATGTGTCACGTTTCTGACAAGCCCAGGCGCGCCCGAAAGCCGCGTCGCGGGCATGGACTCACAACAGCCTTCATCGTCATCGCCGTTATCGTGGGCACGCTGGCCGGCGCGGTTTTGTGGTACGTTGCTTTCCCCGGCGATGGCGAATACTTCAGTGTGCTGCTGATAGGAGAAGACCGCGACTACGCCAGGAACGGAGAGGCCGTTGCCTCTTCGGGCAGGATGGACACCATCATGCTGCTCATTGTGCCGCGGAGCGATCACGCGGCGCTGCTCGTCTCTATTCCCCGCGACACGCTGGTCAGCTTCCCAAACGGTGGTCGACGCAGGGTCAACTCCGCCATGGGCTTGGGTGGAATGGACCTCGCCCATCGGGTCGTATCGGATCTTGTGGGGCTGGATATCCACAGGCACGCGGCGGTGGACTTCTCGGGATTTACGGAGATCGTGGACGCCGTCGGCGGTGTTGACATAACTGTAGATAAGCCGATGAAATACACTGACCGGGCCGGAGGGTATTCCATCGATCTTAAGCCTGGCGCGTACCACATGGACGGCGAGACGGCCCTAAGCTACGTCAGATACCGCCAGGATGCGCTGGGCGACATATCGCGGGCCTCGCGCCAGCAGCGATTTTTCCGAGCGCTCCTGGACGAATTAGCTAGTTGGCGGGGGATTCGGTCCTTCAAGAAGATCGCGAAAATAGTTCAGGATAACACCAACACCGACCTGTCTGTCCGGGAGATGGCGGCCATCGGATGGCGTCTGCGCAGCCTCGATTCGGAAGCTCTTCAGTTGACTACACTTCCCGGCCGTTTCAAGGGCGCATGCTGGGAACCGGACTACGAAGCCATCCGTGCGCTGGTGGAACCGCTGGTTCGGTAACATGTCTATACTCTGAATCCAAGCTAGTTGAAGTTGAAAGGGGAGCCGCAATGCGAGTCGATGTATCCCTTGTACCAGGTGAGGTTGCTGCAAAAGACGTGCAGAATGCTGTAGTGGTCGTGATCGATGTCTTGAGGGCCAGCAGCACAATCACGACCGCGCTGGCAAATTCGTGTGAGGAAGTCATCCCGGCTGAAAGCATAGAAGAGGCCATAACCATCGCCAGCGGCTATGCTCGGCTCGATTATGTGTTGGGCGGAGAGCGGCGTGGGCTGGCAGTCGACGGGTTCGACCTCGGCAATTCGCCCTACGAGTACTCCGAGAGCAAAGTGGCCGGCAAGAAAGTGATCCTGGCCACTACCAACGGTACTCTTGCCGTCAAGCGGTATGGGGGAGCCAAGGAGATCGTCATTGGATGTTTTCTCAATGCCGACGCTGTGCTTCGCTCGCTTGCCGCTTGGCGCGATCACGATGTGATACTGCTGTGCGCAGGACAGGATGAACGTTTCTGCATCGAAGACGCTCTGTGCGCGGGCCTGTACGCATCTGGGCTTGCGCAGACGCCGGGCGCGGCGCTTTCCGACTCGGCGCGCGCGGCGGCGGCAATGCATGAGCGCTGCAAGGACTCGATTGAGGATGCGCTGATGGGGTCGGACCACGGCGTGTACCTTGCGAGCGTTGGGTTTGGGGATGATGTCAGGTACTGCGCTCGACAGTCGGTACTGGACGTAGTCCCAAAGGTATATGACCGGAGGGTCATACGAAAGGCTCGTTTGGGGCCTGAGGAGTCATAGACCTCGTGCCTTGGGCCGGGGGCTTGGAGGAGTGATCGATTTGCTTGATGACATCGAGAAGAACGCCATCGTCAAGTGGGAAGACGTTCGGGCCTCCCGGGGATGCGCCCGCGAGGGCCGGGCCAAGAAGGGTCCGGTGGCGGTCATCGAGTGCCTGCAAGAGATTCCGTGTAACCCTTGCGAGACCGGTTGTCGGTTCGGGGCTATCGCCGTCGGCGACCCGATGACGAGCTTGCCCATCCTAGACGACGAGAAATGCACAGGATGCGGCAACTGCGTTGCGGTCTGCCCCGGGCTCGCTATCTTTATCGAGGACGAGTCGCAAGAGGGCGTCGAGGCTCTGGTCTCCATCCCATTTGAGTACCTGCCCGTTCCTGAGCGAGGCGCGGTCGTTCGCGCCATCGACAGGTCAGGTCGGGGCATTTGCGATGCCAGGGTCACGAATGTCAGGAAGCCCAAGGGTTTCAACAAGACCGCGGTGGTCACAATTGCGGTCCCAAGGGAATACGTGCACGAGGCCAGAGGAATCGCTATATAGGGGGCATTGTGTTGTGTCTGAATGGCTGCCCACACGCGTAGAAGACGACATCAAGGAGATTCTGCTTACTGCTGAACAGATAGAGTCGAAGGTTGCACAGATGGGCGCGGCGATATCCCGCGATTATCAGGGCAAGGACGTGCTTCTCGTGTGCATACTCAAGGGCGCCATGGTGTTCATGGCCGATCTGATGCGCCATATCTCCATACCTGTGTGCATCGACACAATGGCAGTGACCAGCTACGGAGCGTCCACTGTGTCCTCGGGCGTTGTCAGGGTAGTAAAGGACCTGGATGTGCCGGCAGAGGGCAAGCACGTGCTCATAGTCGAAGACATAGTAGACTCGGGGCTCACCCTGAACTACCTGGCTTCTAACCTTAGGAATCGCAAGCCTGCGTCTGTCAAGATATGTACGCTGCTGGATAAGCCCGACAGACGGCAGGCGCCGGTTGTTCCCGATTACAACGGGTTTGTTATACCCGACAAATTCGTGGTTGGATATGGCTTGGACTACCGCGAGAGGTATCGCAACCTGCCCTTTGTGGGCGTTCCGAAGGATCGTGTGTGGAACAGGGACGGCGAGGAACTCGCGTGAAGAGGTGCGCCGGGATGGACGTGAATGAGAACCTGCTCCGGGAAGAACAGGCGCGTGCTCGCGTGGCCGGCATGGCGCCTGATGAGTTTGTGGAGCATTCGATAGGCGCTATCGCCCGGCAGGTGGGCGATGGGCGCGCGGTGTGCGGGCTTTCGGGAGGAGTGGATTCGTCAGTAGCCGCGGCGCTGGTTCACCGCGCCGTTGGCGACCGTCTGACATGTATCTTCGTTGACCATGGCCTTCTGCGCAAAGGCGAAGCCCGGGGGGTCGAGGACGTATTCAGGGGCCGCTTTCGCATGAATCTGGTGGCTGTGGACGCGCGCGACCGCTTCTTGGCAAAGCTCGCAGGCGTGGCGGATCCGGAGGCCAAGAGGAAGATCATAGGCGAGCAGTTCATCCGGGTTTTCGAGGAAGAAGCATCCAAGTTGGGCGATGTGGGCTACCTGGTGCAGGGGACGATCTATCCCGATGTGCTCGAAAGCCGGTCGCAGGCGCGCGGCGGCGCCGGGGTGAAGAGCCACCACAATGTGGGTGGGCTTCCCGAGGATGTCCGCTTTGAGCTGGTGGAGCCGCTTAGGTATCTGTTCAAAGACGAAGTGCGACGGGTAGGACATGCGCTCGGTCTTCCTGAGTCCCTCGTGAACCGGCAGCCGTTTCCCGGCCCCGGGCTCGCGGTGAGGATCCTGGGCGAAGTCACTCGCGAGAGGTTGGAGATTCTGCGCCAGGCCGATGCCGTAGTGCGGGAGGAGATCGAGAAGCTTCCGCAGGCGGGCGGCGTGTGGCAGTATTTCGCGGTTCTCCCGGCGATACGCAGCGTGGGCGTGGCTGTGATCGGGGATGCGGGCGAAGGCGCGGACACGGGCGGCGCAGGCGCGCGCCGGAGAACGTACTCCCACCTTATCGCCGTGCGAGCTGTGACGAGCAGTGATGCAATGACGGCCCAGTGGGCGCGCCTTCCGCACGGGGTTCTGGATGCTATCTCGAGGAGAATCGTCGCCGAGGTTCCCGGTGTCAACAGGGTGGTATACGACATCACGTCCAAACCGCCGTCTACCATTGAATGGGAGTAGGACGTCACATTGCATACGCGGCTTTCTGCATCGTCTAGGTCAGTACTTGCCGACCTCAGTATGGTCGGCATATGCGTGGTGTGGGGCACTAGCTTTGCGATCGTCAAGAGCTCGGTCGGCGACATCAACCCTGCCACGTTCATTGCAGTTCGATTCGCAATTGCGTCGATCATCATATGGTTAATTGCCGGCCCGCGCATGAAGAAGCTTGACAGAAGCACATGGACGGCCGGTCTCTTCCTGGCGGCGCCGCTCGTTGCCGGGTTTCTGGCGCAGACTCACGGGCTGAAGGTTACTACGGCATCAAAAGCCGGTTTCATTACGGGGATGCACGTTGTTTTTACCCCATTCCTGGAGTATGCGTTCAGGCGAACGAAGGTGCTACCGCATCAGGCCGTTGGAGTCGCCGTGGCTGTGGCCGGTCTGGCGATGCTCACGGTTCGGGGTTTGGGCCGTCCGTCCGCGGGCGACTTGCTCGTGTTGGCGTGCGCGTTTGCATTTGGGCTTCATATTGTCTTGCTTGGGCGCTACTCGCCCAGGCACGATGGTTTCCTGCTCTCGTTCACTCAAATGGTCTGGTCGACACTGCTGGCCGCGCTGATCGCCGGGCGCGACATGGCTCAGGCAGCATCGTTCACTCCGGACGTGGCGTGGTCGGTGCTGTATCTGGGCGCCACCGGCACTGCACTGGCCTACCTTGTCCAGACGATTGCGCAGAAATACACTTCGCCGATGCGTACCGCCCTGATAATGCAGTCGGAACCGGTGTTTGCCGCCCTGTTTGCGTGGCTGCTCATCGGTGAGAGGATGGACGCGAAGCAATTCGCCGGCGCGGTGTTGATTCTCGTGGGCATACTTGTGTGCCAGATAGGCGATGTTGTGCGATCTCGGGAGGTGTAGCTGTGTTGAAACCACTCGAAATGGCTCTTGATCGGGCGCGGGCAGCCGGGGCGTCCTACGCCGATGCCCGATCATTGCAGACGGCCGAAGAGGGCTTGACGATGCGCAATGGGCGGGTGGAGCAGGCCAGAAGCGGCGCGTCTTTCGGGCTTGGCGTCAGGGCTCTGGTCGATGGGCAATGGGGTTTCGCCGCAGGCAGCGTGGTGTCGGAGGCAGAGGCGGCCCGTCTTGCCAGGCTCGCGGTGGACATCGCCAGAGCGAGCGGAGCAGCTCGCAAACGGGAGGTGCGTCTGGCTCCGCTGGCCCCGGTGGTGGGCACATGGGAGTCGCCGTGCAGAGTTGACCCCTGGTCAGTGCCGATGGCGCACAAGGTGCAACTGCTGCAGGAGGCGTGCGGCGAGGCACAGGCCGGAGGGAACGATGTGCGGGCGGCCATGGCCTACATGCAGGCCATTCGCGAACGGAGCGATTTCGCTAGCACGGAGGGGGCCCGCATCGCGCAGACATCCACCATCACATCGGCGGGCGTACGCGCAGTGGCGGTGGGCGCAGGGGAGATGCAGACGCGTTCGTATCCTGGAACCTTCGACGGTAATGTGCGGCAGGCCGGCTACGAGTTCATCGAGGAGATGAACCTGGCGGCGAACGCAAGGCGAGTCGGCGAGGAAGCGCAGGCCCTGCTGTCGGCGGAGCAATGCCCTTCAGGTACGATGACGCTGATTCTCGGCGCCAACCAGCTGGCTCTGCAGATACACGAGTCGTGCGGCCACCCTACAGAACTCGACCGGGTGTATGGAACCGAGGCCTCCTTTGCGGGAACTAGCTTCCTCACCACTGAGAAACTGGGCAACTACAGATACGGCTCGGATCTGGTGACCATCTATGCCGACTCCCGAATCCCTGGCGGCCTGGGCACGTTCGGGTACGACGACGAGGGAACCCCGGCGTGTCGCACGGATCTTGTGAAGGACGGCATGTTCGTGGGCTACTTGATGTCGCGCGAGACCGCCCATGATCTCGGCCGAGCGAGCAACGGCGCTATGCGCGCCAGCGGATGGGACAGGATGCCCATCATCCGGATGACCAACATTTGCCTTGCTCCCGGCGATGAGACCATCGAGTCGCTGATCGCCGGGACAGACGATGGCGTGTTCATGGATGGGATCAAGAGCTGGAGCATAGACGACAGGCGCCTGAACTTCCAGTTTGGGTCGGAGATAGGATATCGAATTCGTAACGGCCGGCGCGCGGAGATGATCAAGAATCCTACGTACACTGGGATAACGCCCGAATTCTGGGGTCAATGCGATGGGATAGCCGGCCCAGACGAATGGGTGCTCTGGGGCGTGCCCAACTGCGGCAAAGGAGAACCGCTGCAGATAATGCGGGTGGGCCACGGCACATCGCCGGCGCGGTTCAGAAACGTGAAGGTAGGTGTCGGAAGATGGTAGGGAAGGAGCGCGCGCTCGGTATTTGCGAGGCGGCGATTTCCGCCTCCGACGCCGATGCGGCTGAAGCGGTTCTCATATTCGAGGCCGACAGTCTGACCAGGTTCGCCAACTCCGAAATCCATCAGAGCTCGACTGTGGACAACGTTACGATCTTGATCCGCGCCGTGTTGGGCACACGCGAGGGATGGGCCACCGCCAATCAGATCACGCATGATGCCCTGCTTGACGCGGCGCGGCGGGCTGTGGAGACGGCTCGCGTCCAGCCGGAGACTCCGGATTTCCCGGGGCTGGCCGGCCCCGCGGAGTACGAGGAAGCCGATGGGTTCGACGAGACGACCGCGGCCTACACGCCGATGCAACGGGCGCACGCTGTGAGCGGTATAATACGCCAGGCCGATGCGCATGAGCTCAACGCCTCCGGGTCGCTCAGGACGCGCACAATGGAGGTGGCCGTGGCCAACTCCAGGGGTGTTAGGGCATGGGGCCGCGGGACGGATGCATCCCTGGTCACTGTGGTGATGACGGGGTTTGAGTCGAGCGCCGGCTCCGGCTACGCCGAGGCTGCGTCGAGGCGCGTGGGCGACCTCGACTTTGAGGCGCTGGGCGCAAGGGCTGTTCAGAAATGCATGGCGACGCGAAACCCGCAGGATGTGGAGCCGGGCGAGTACGAGGTGGTGTTGGAGCCCTCCGCGGTCGCCACCGCAATGCAGGAGCTCGCCTACATGGGCATCAATGGGATGTCATTCATAGAGGGCAGGAGCTACGCCAGCGGGCGACTGGGGACCCGGGTCACCTCGGAGGCGGTCACGATCGTCGATGACTGGCGCGACCCCGGTACTTCGCCGCTCCCATTCGACTTCGAGGGCGTGCCCAGGCAGAGGGTACCGTTGATCGAGCGCGGAGTGGCGGTCGGCATGGTGTACGACATGGCCGCGGCTGCCAAGGCTAGCACGCAGTCTACGGGGCATGCTGTTCCAGGAGGCGACATGCGCGGCGGATTTCCCCTGCATCTTGCGATGAGCCCCGGAGATTCTACGATCCCGGAGATGATCGCCGGCATAGAACGTGGGATATACGTCACACGGTTCAACTACGCCAACCCGGTCCACCCCATGAAGACCATCTTCACGGGCATGACCAAAGACGGCACGTTTCTCATCGAAGACGGCAAGATAACGCGTCCCCTCAGGAACTTGAGGTTCACCGATTCCATTCTGGACGGGCTGTTCGCCAAGGTCACGGCGATATCGCGCCAGACGGAGCTTTCGCCCACTGGGATCAGCATGGCCATTTATCGCGCGCCGGCCGTCCGGGCGCGGCTGAGATTCACCGGGTCGACGGTCTAGGCGAAGAGGAGCTGACATTTTCTATGAATTCGCAATCCAGTTCAACGGTGAGGGTTCGGATAGCGCCGTCGCCTACGGGCAACTGCCATGTGGGCACTGCGCGCACCGCTCTCTACAACATGCTGTACGCCAGGAAATACGGGGGCAAGTTCATTCTTAGGATCGACGATACCGACCTTTCCCGCAGCACCAGGGAATCGGAGGAAGGTGTGCTCGAAGGGCTGAGATGGCTTGGGATAACGTGGGATGAGGGGCCGGACGTGGGCGGGCCGTACGGGCCGTATCGCCAGATGGAGCGGGCCCATACATACCGCGAGACCGTTGACACGCTTGAGGCCCTGGGCAAGGCGTACCGCTGCTACTGTACGCCCGAGGAACTGGAGGCCGAGCGCAAGGAGGCCTTAGCGGCGGGCAAGCCCCCGCGCTACTACGGCAAGTGCAGTCGGCTTACGGCCGAAGAGCGCGCGCGGCTTGAGGCGGAAGGCAAGAAGCACGTTGTGAGGTTGCGAGTTCCGGACCGGACTCTCAGCTTCGTTGATCTGCTTCGCGGGGATCAGCAGAAGGATATGAGCGAGCGAGGCGACTTCGTCATAGTGAAATCCGACGGCAGCCCAGTCTACAACTTCGCCACAGCCGTGGACGAGCACCATATGGCGATGACGCACGTGTTCCGCGCCGTGGAGCATCTCACCAATACCTTCGACCAGCTGGCCGTTTACGATGCCATGGGGTGGGATCCGCCCCAGTTTGGGCATTTGACGCTGATGCTCAACCCCGACCGCAGCAAGATTTCCAAGCGCGCAGGGGCCGTGTACATCGGCGAGTTCCGCGACATGGGCTACATGCCGGAAGCGCTGGTGAACTTCCTTGCGCTTCTGGGCTGGAACCCCGGCACCGAACAGGAGATCTTCAGCATGGACCAGCTAGTTGAGGCCTTCTCTGTGGAGACGCTCTCGCGCTCTGATGCTGTGTTCGACATCAAGAAACTCGACTGGTTCAACGGGGTGTACATCCGGAACCTGACGCCAAAGGAGTTGGCGGCGAGGGTGCGGCCGTTTATGGAGAAGGCCGGATATGCCATCGGCGATGAGGCGTTCCTGGAGCAGGCCGTGACGCTTGTCACCGACAGGCTGGGCAAGCTGACCGAAGCTCCCGACATGCTCGGGTTCCTCTTCGAGGACCAGGTCGATCTGGCCAGGGAGTCGTTCGGAGGCAAGGCCAAGTTCACATCGGCCGACATCGCGAGGGCGCTAGCGGCCTGCGAAGCCGCGCTCAGTGGGCTCGCTGAATGGACCCACGAAGGGATTGAGGCGTCCCTGCGCGCTCTGGCGGAGTCGCTGGGATGGAAGGTCGGCGACCTGCTCATGCAGGTGCGCGTGGCCATCACCGGCCGGCGGGTCACGCCTCCCCTGTTCGAAAGCCTTGTTCTGCTGGGGCGGGAGAGGTCGCTTTCGCGCATTGCCCGGGCCATCGCGGTGCTGGAGGAGTCGGCGCATGGGCGCTGACCTTCTTTGCGGGCTGAATCCGCCGCAGAGAGAGGCCGTTGCTTGCACCAACGGTCCTCTTCTGATACTCGCAGGCGCCGGAAGCGGAAAGACGAGAGTACTCACGCACAGGGTCGCCTATCTGATCGCCCACGCCGAGGTGCCGCCTTTTGGGATTCTGGCGATGACGTTCACGAACAAGGCTGCGGCCGAGATGAAGAGCCGGGTGGCGACGCTTGCGGGGTCGGAGGCGCGGTGGGTGTGGGTATCCACATTCCACTCGCTGTGCGCGCGCATACTGCGCGAGGATATCGAGGCATTGGGCTACAAAAGGAGCTTCACGATCCTGGACGAGTCCGACCAGACCACTGTGGTGAAGCGTTGCATGAAGGAGCTGAATGTGTCGGGCGACATGTTCAAGCCGCCATCGGTGTTGGCTGCTATAGGCTCTGCTAAGAACGAGCTGACAGACGTGGACGATTTCCGCGAAAACGCCCGGGACGTTAGGCAGAGGACCATCGCCCAAGTCTACGAGGCCTACCAGCGGACGCTGGTCACAGGCAACGCGCTGGACTTCGACGACTTGATAATGGTCGCGGTGCGTCTATTCCGAGAGCGGCCCGAGGTGCTGGAGAAGTACCGTAACCGATTCACTCATATCATGGTCGATGAATACCAGGACACCAACCATGCCCAGTACATGCTTGTCAAGATGCTCGCCGCCAGAACTAGGAACCTGTGCGTGGTGGGCGACGACGACCAGTCCATCTACGAGTGGCGCGGAGCGGACATCCGAAACATCCTGGAGTTTGAGCGAGACTACCCGGAAGCGCGAGTAGTGAAACTAGAGCAAAACTACCGTTCGACCCAGACGATTCTGGACGCAGCGAACCATGTGATCGCCAACAACCGCGACAGAAAGAGCAAGTCTCTGTGGACCGCGCGGGAATCGGGGGCCAAGATCGCCCTCTACAACGCTGATACTGAGAAGGACGAGGCCCGCTTCATCGCAGACGAACTTGACCGCTTGATTGTGGCAGAGAAGCGATGCTACGGCGATTTTGCGGTGCTGTACCGGATGAACGCGCAGTCGCGCGCTATAGAAGAAGTGCTGGTGAGCAGGGGCATACCCTACAGGATCGTGGGCGGACTCAAGTTCTACGAGCGGCGCGAGATCAAGGACATGCTGGCGTACCTGCGGGTGATCGAGAACCCGGAGGACTCCGTGAGCCTGGAGCGAATCATCAACGTGCCCCGGCGCGGAATAGGCGATTCCACGCTGGCCGCTGCTCGGAGCCTGGCCCAGGAGAAGGGCTTGCCGCTTCTCGCAGGCGTTCAGATGGCGGCTGAGTCGGTGGAGCTTGCGGCGCGGGCCCGGAATGCGCTGGCCGATTTCCTTGCGACCATGGGCCGCCTGCAGCCGCTTCGGGGCGAGAGAACCGTATCGCAGATAGTCAGGGCGGTGCTCGATGAGACCGGATATCTGACCGACCTCGAACGCGAACAGACTATCGAAGCTGAGGGCAGAATCGAGAACCTCAAGGAGTTCATAACGGTCACTCAGGAGTTCGAGTCGAGGCACTCGGAGGGGCCTCTGGA
>ENA-UOOR01000221-UOOR01000221.1-fermentation-metagenome-genome-assembly--contig:-NODE-221-length-86512-cov-57.302127_pt1 | contig 86512 bp, 52 predicted proteins | sample MGYA00245780_ERZ724029 | MGnify/ENA primary metagenome ERZ724029 (study PRJEB28704, sample SAMN03018315) | fermentation metagenome | biome: anthropogenic terrestrial biome; feature: soil; material...
TTGTCAAGTACTATTTACATATACTTTTTGTCCACTTTCATGTGCAACGGTCTTTCCTTGGATCGTAGCAGGGACTTAAACAATCCCATCAATTTGCTTGACAAATTATCAGCTAGCGATTGGATTGACCTCGTGATGAAGTTTTTTCACGAAAGGAGTAGACCCGGTGCAAGTATGACACAGAGAAAGATTTCTGCAGAACACAATGAGACGAACCGAGAATTGAACCACGAAGAATGGCAGTCATGGAGTTTCAGAGCATGATTACATGTATCGGTGTACGGTTATTATCTTTACCCCCGCTGACAAGCGGGACACTATGTAAAACACTATTGATATCCCGCCTTATATAATTGATAAGGCAGAGTTTAGGTGCAATGAATAGCTTTTGGTTTTCAAAATCAGGGACGTCGGAGCAAGCTATGTTCCCCGGAATATCAGGCTGCAGGGTTGGTGCGTTAGATGTACGGGCTGCGGTGGGCATCAAAAAGGTATCTGCAATGGCTACCAATCATTTTACCCATGGACCCCACAAATCTTCCAATGATCATACATCAATGAATCGTGGAATGCAAGCCTTCGATAATCAATTCATTTTCGATAGAAATAATACGGCCGAAACAGGGCGGAGCTCTGCCCGGTCGCAAGGAGAAATCATGAAGATAGTTAAACGCGGTGCTGCCAATAGTGCAGTATCGCATAAAGGTTATATACCAAGAAACGAAGAACTAGAAAAAGCGAGGTGCAAATGAACAGCAAAGTTCGTGCTGCGCTACTATTCGTAGTGCTATTTGTAATCGCATCAACGTCTTTGTTTGCTCAATCCAGGGCCTTTACAGCAGCTCACATCACAGTGTCGCTGCTAAACCCGGGCCCGGGGGGAGCAACGCACGCAGTCATAGGGACAACCGTCCAGGTTTCTCTCGAAGATCCCGATTTAGGCGGTGTGGCAGAAATTGCCACTGCCGAAGCGAACTTCGCAGAATTTGGAGCCCCGGCGGTATTACCCATGATGTGGGACGCTGGTGATCAGCGATGGAAAGCTGAGTATACCGTTGCCGCAGGCACATTAAACGGTGCTGCAGCAAAAGTGAGGATTAATTCCACCAATCTGAATGGTGACTATCAATCCACACAAGATGATGTCAGCTATACAGTGAACAATTTAGCTGCCACGTTGGATGATCTGGTGGTCAATGCCACCATCACCAACCCCGGTATTACCGGAGCAGCTATAGTGGGATCCACGATTGTGGTATCCTTCACTGATGCGGGCATCTCAAGTGCTTCAGCAGATTTTACTCCCTTTGGCGGAGGCGTCGTTCCGATGCTGCAATCCGGCGACACATGGGGAGCGTCTTACACGGTAGTTGCAGGTACTGTATCTGCAGATTTACCGGTAGGTATAATTGCTTTTGAAGCTTGGAATCCTAACCCCGGAACAGCTAACTCAAACGTTATTTCAATCGATAATATCTTACCGAGTGCTAGTGATTTCATCGCGCCGGTGCCTTACCTTAGTGTCACAACCTTACGATTGGCTGATGCATTCCTGAATCTGGGTGAATCCCTTCAGGTACACGCCAAATTTAACTCAAACATTGTAAAAGCATCGATCGATTGGAGCTACACTTTTGCCAGTGGAACTCTGATGGAATATGATGTGGTAAACGGTGATCTCATCGATGCCATTTTCACTCCCACCGATGGCGACTTAGTGTACAGCGCCGATCTTACTGTAAAGATCGTGATGTTGCAAAGTGCTGCCGGAAACACCAGCGATCCTGGCTTTGAGATGCTCGTATCGGGTAACGAAGATGGCAACCCCATCGTTGCCGACTTGATGGGACCGTCCTTTGCTGCCGGTGACCATGATTTGTATTTTGATAACGACCCGCTTACCGGTTGGCTGAGATTCTCTCCGAATTCCATCCCTGTCGCGGGTTACCCTGATACCCCTGATCACATGGAACTCAAGCTCGATCTTGCCAATTGGGGAGCTGCCGGTGACCTCCATGGTCTCCAACTCCGCTTTGAGGCTGAAAGATCAACTTTTGTCCGTGACTACGAAGTGGGATCGACGGATCTTGATTATACCGCTGGAACTCTGACGATTTCATGGGATGGCAAAAATGACCTTGGTGACTTTGTCGCCAACGGTACCTATGGCGTTACCCTGTGGAAAGTATGGGATGAATCCCATAATGAAGTGGATCTCTCCAGCAGCTATTACATTGCTGACGAATATCCAGGCCATACCCTTCTCCTGGATGGTGAAGGCTATCCCCAAGTGGTGCTGAACAGAGTTCACGTGGTGGTGGATAATTCTCCGATGGAATTTGCCCGTCCGCTCACATTGGACGGCCCCACTGAGTTTGTACGCACCGTTCACACAGATCACTTTGTGGGCGATGTACTCTTCCCGGATGTGACTCATGATGAATGGACCACAGCACAAAACGCGACCCTGTCTTTCCAGGCTCGTCGCGATTTCATCGTGGATACCAATCCCATGCGTCGTGAATGGGGTTATCACTGGACTATTCTTACTGAAGATAACGGTGATACCTGGTACTGGAATCCCACTACATCTGCCTGGGTTAGTTTTCTGGCTTTCGATCCAGCCTCGATGGCGTTTGACCTTACATTCGCTTCGGGTACCGCGCAAACTGCTTCAGTAGTGAACTTTGTCTGGAACGCTCTTGATTATCAACCTGCCTATACCACAACTGCGGGTGATTATGAGAGAAACTTCAGCATCGTTACTTTCATGAAGGACAACGCAGGAAACGTGTCTGTCTCAGATCCGATTAGCCTGAAGACCACGCTTACCGTAACAGAAGCGACCTATACGGCAAACCTGGCTTTGGTTACCGATGTAGAGATTACCACCGAGCATAACGGGGGCGTCAATACCCTTGATCTTTACGATTTGGACGGTGACCATAATTTCTACCTGAAAGCGGAACCTTACTATCCTGCCAGCTTGGATAGCATTATGGTGACTGTCACCATCAACGACAAGAGCTATCTGAGACCCGACGTCGCTTTCACGATGGATCTCAGTGCACTGGGTCTTGGTGTGATCACCAAAACTGCGGATGATTTCAGCGATGACCACAAGGTAACCATCACCATCAGCAAAGCCCAGATGAATGCTTTTGGTGCGGATAAAGCCGGAGCATGGATATTTGGTCCTGATACTGCGGCGAATTACCTGCCCATCACCGTTATCAGTGGCGTTACCCTGCAGGATCTCAGCGTAGCGGATTATCCCAGCGTTAGCACGGTTGAAGACGAGTTCAATCTTGTCGTACCGCCCGCGCCGGTTTATCCCACTCCGGGAACCGTTGTAGCCGCTACTGATGTGATCTCTCCCGGTCATGCTTCCTGGACCTACAATGCTCAGTTGAACCCTGCCAACGACGGTATCGTGGATGAAACCACCCTTACCATCAATGTGCCGGCTTCTACTTATCCTCTGGTGTGGAACCTGAGTGCAGTTAGCCCCACCGGCGGCGTATGGAGCAAAACCGGAACTTTGGCTGCAGATACTCCTCTGATCGATCGGATAATTCCCTTCCAGGGTCTTACCAACGATCTGCAGGCTCTGGTGGATCAAAACTCCATGGGCGTGATCGATGTGGAACTGGAAGTGACTGCCACCCAGTTTGACGATGACGGTTATGAACCCGTGGAAGATCAGATCACTACTGCCACCATTACCATTGATAACGTGAATCCCTACGTGGTCGCGAGCGATGGTTACACTTACGATCACAGCACCAGAACAGTCAGCTTCGACGTAGTTCCTGTGGTTTCCAACCTCAGCAACGTATTTGAAGTGGTGCTGAAAACCAATGAAGTACTGCGCGTGAACAATCTGAACATCATGGGAGATGCCGGAAACGTTACTCCCGGTTGGTCAGCCGCTATCACCGACGCGAATGGTGATGCTCTGGTAATCGGTTTGAACACCATTACCGCCACCGTGCTCGCCGTCAGCGATCTGGGTGACAACACCTATGGTGTCAAAGTCCAGGTAAACGGCATTGATAATCCCACCGAGTTGTTAGGGAATCAATGCATACTGCGCCTGCCCTGGGATAATGCCGGTAACCCCGGTCGTTACAACGATCCCATCTATCCCGTGGCTGCAGACCTCTTTGGCAATGACTCTTCTGAAATAAACTTCGCATTCGACATCCTTGGTGACAGACCCTGGATTAGCAAACTCGAGTTTACTCATTTCCAATCTGTCGGCAATATCGAATTCAGCGAAAGCAGAATAGCAACTCAAGGCTACATCGGCAATGTAGTGGAAACTGCAACCGTTAAAGCATGGATCTCTGGCTTGAACAACCGCGCCATCGTTCCAAACTATGCACTTGATCTCAGTGCCCTTCCCGGTGCTGTGATCGATGGTGTACCGGTAGATGGAGTGGATGGAACCGACAAGACCATCACCTGGACTCTGGATCTCAGTGCCATGGATGCCGTCAATACCCTGGTTCCTTATGTTCTTACCGTGAATATCGAATCCACCGAAGAACTTACCACTACTCCAGTTTATTACAGCACCAGCAGAAGTATCACCATTCTCGGTGATGCAGAACTGCCGCTTGCCAACACCTTCAGTTTTGATGGCGCTGGCAACAATGTAGTAAACGCGGGTGGCGACAATAACTTCCAATTCTCAGCATCTGACCTGCCTTCTGGTATGTGGTGGGATGCTGCTGGCATTACGGTCAGCTTCTCCGATCCTGATGTGGTCCTCAATGGAGCACTCACTTTCGCGAATCCTCTGGTAAGTGGCGTGATGACTGTGGGCACAGACGTAGCTCACTTCATCGCAACCTTCACCGTGACCGACAATGTTGGCAACGAATATGTAATAGAGAAGCACATCAATGTGCTGCCTTCTCCTGTACCTTCCAATGTGCAGATTGTCGGCAATCCTGCCGCCCCTGCCTTCTTCCGTCCTTCAAACGATGATATCACCGTTACATGGGATGTAAGTGATTATCAACGTGCCACCGACATCGAAGTTCAGCTCTGGGATCTCACTGCAGTTCCCTCGGTGATGCTTGCTACTGTAACGCTAGCTAATGATGCAGTAACTCACACCTTCGAGCTTATCGATGCTGATCATACGCACCAGGTTGGCGCTCAGGTTCTCGCTCATTACGAAGCCTACGCCGATGCTGATGCAGCTACCACTCTGCCCGGCGCAAACAGCGCAACCAGCGCTGCTTACATCACTGCTGATGGTACCGATCCTGATGGACTGCCTGTAGTAGTTGCTGATGCAGCATACCCCGAAGTAGTTGTAGTTGGTAATAGCTACACCTTCAAATACAATGTAACTGACGCTCAATCTGGAGTTGACTGGACTACCGCTGAACTACTGTTCAACGGTCTTCTGGTAAATCCTGGAATCACGGTTGCCGCTCCTGTACTTGGAGTGGACACTGTGGAATGGTTGGTTACCTTTGATGCAGCCATCGAGACTTCCCGTCTGGAAGCTCAGATATCCATCTCCGATATGGTCGCGAACGCCACTGCGCTTACCCGCTATGTCAATGTGGAACCGCTTCCTGTGGTTAGCAACATCCTGATCACTGATCTTAGTCCCGACAATGCCGATCCGACCAATTGGTTTGTTCCCGGTCATGACCTTCAGATCTCTTTTGATCTTGATGGACATCTGAGAACTGACTATCTGGTTATCGATGTGGATGCCGATGGTGATCCGATAGCCCAATATGTATTTGATCCCACTACAATAAGCGCACATCATGACTATGTATTCTATGGTGTAGCTGGCGACATTGATGGTAAAGTGATCACAGCCACCATCAGTGGCCACGTGATGCATTATGCCGATCCTGTAACCGGTGGCGATCTGGAAGAACCCATTGTGTTCAACCCCGCTGACCAGAATACCGATACCATCAGTGTGGATACCAAACCCGAGATCACCATTAGCTTCCATGTGAATGGCGATCTGGACAATGCCATCAATTACCTGCTGCCCAACCTCGCTCAAATGAATAACCTGCAGGTGATGGCGAGAGTGAAGTATCCCAATGACCTCAGTGAACTGAATGAACCCGTGATTGCTCTGGATCCGATGTATGGAACCATCACATTTGATCCTGTAGTGGCTGCCTCTGTGGACGACAGTGGCTCGGACAGATACCTGGTTTATGTGTACAACGTAACAAACCTGGATCTTGTGTACAGCGCTACCGATCTTTACAGCGAAGCCATGTTCACTGCAAACACTCATACCATCTATGGCTACCATGCCGACGAAGAAACCCATGCCATGGTCGTTTTGGGCGCGCCTGTATTTGATCAATACGGTGTCACCGAACAAGTGGCTCGCGGCTTCGAAGACGTGGGCAGGGCCCCCAATGGCTGGTTTGCTCCCGAACATGAACTGATCACTGAATACCGTTTTGTCAGCATCAGCGACCCCGCCACCGTGGAGATCGTAGCTAATTTTGACAGAATCACTGATAACGTGCCGGAAAACTTGGATGCTCCTACGAGCCTTACCATTGATACTCCGGACAATCAACCCATCGTAATTACTCTTACTGATGGCAGAACATTAACCCTTTATCCTTACCTGGCTGTATGGGAATCCACTCCGGACTACGCTTCCGTGTGGAATGCCTACGATGACGGCGAAGCGATCCAGATTGACTACAGATTCAATGTGGCTCCGCTCACTCCCTTCTACGCCTTCTCCATGGTTCAGGTAGATAAAGAAGTTCCCACCTACGAAGATTCCTATTATGAAATCGGCGTAGCCGTGGGTGCCGCAGCTCCCGTGTATGAAACCATTGGTACACTTCCGGGCAGCGATCAGTACAATACCATAAACCTTGCCCTGAATCCTCCCGCACCCGGAACCTGGACTGCAGACCAACACGTTTACTTGAAACTGCAGATCAATGACGGCAACGGAGTGGGTGCTGGCTGGGTGACAACCCCCGTCGCTGACGGCTGGACCGTTGCCGAATTTGCTGAGGTCACGGTTGGCAATGTTCTCTACAAAGAGTGGAAACTGAGCCCCGTTGCCGCGATCGACAACTCATCCATCCTGAACATTCAGCTGCAACAGGTGGAAGACCTTACCGGCCACAAGAACTATGCCGGTGCTGCCAATGCCCCTGTGCATTCCAACCTCTACGTAGCTGACGCCCCCGTGATCACCATCGGCTTTGATGCCGGTAGTGACAACGGAATGGCAGAGTCCATCATTGCTTATCAAAAGTTTGCCGGTGATGAACTGAATCCTGAAACCAGCCCCTATGTAAGACCCGGTCAAAACCTGGGCTTCCAGATTGTGCTGAATACCACTCGTGCAGCCGGTGTAAGCTCCATCGCTCCCGTCCTGGTAGAGATCAATGATCCCACCGAGACCGACGATGCGAACGAAAACTGGCATGCCCTTGCTCAGATCAATCCCACGGACGCTTACGGATGGTACCTGCTGAACGACCTGCAGATCGATCCCAATACTGCTGCCGCAACCCTTGGTCTGAAATACAAGGTTACCTATCTCGTAACCTACGATGATGCCACAACCGAGAATAAGACCTTCACCTCTACCTGGATCAACACCGATCTCAGCGGCGCTCCGCTGATCGTGATCGATCGCAGCGCTCCTCAGTTCGTGCTGGATGGAGTGGTGGTAAGAAGTGAATCCTCTGTTACCGATAACTATGTGGTACCCGGTGAAAACATCAACATCACAGTGCTCTTCACTGATGAATCCGATTACACCGATACAAACATCAAACCCCAGGTTACAATCAATAGTCTGAATAGCTTCATCGACGCAGTCGGCCCCAGCTACACTGTAGCCGATAGCGACATCAGCTATCTGGAAGCAGAAGGAATGTGGAAAGCTTACGTTACCGGTCTGGTAGCCCTGAGCAATCCTGGCCTTACTTCACAAATCATCGTAGTTACTCTTACCGACAAAGTTGGTAACAGCGATTTTGCAGATAAGTTTGTGGAAATCGCCAATCACGGTCCCATCGTTCCGCTCATCCGCGATGCCAAGTATCTTACTCAGCTAGCTGATGGCACCTGGAAGGAAGCCGTGGTGGAAGCCGTTGCCGGACAGAGTGTAAACTCCAAGATCGAAGTATATATCGATGCTGAATATGAACAATACATCGACGAAGTATGGATTGATGTCCCTGCTGGCGTGAATATCACTATTCCCGCTACTTACACCATCCGTCCTGCCGTTGCCCCTGAAGCCGGCACCTGGGTTGCAGTATTTGAACCCGTGGTGGCGACCGATATGGTGGCCGGAACCGTCGATCTGGTTGCCAATACAAAGAGAATCCCCTACAACGCGGAAATCTTCGAACACAGCCGCGCCTTCAGCACTCCTGTGGATATCATGGACTTCACTGCCGACACTCCTGTGGTACGGGGTGAAAGCATTGACGGTATCTGGATTGCTGATATCATCAGCCCGAACCGCGACATGATGATCGAAGTTACTGCCAGCGATCTGGGTGAAGACTTTGCTGCTGATCTGCCTCTGGATATGAGCACATTGTTCACCCTCAGCACCAATCCTGCTGGACTGATTACCACCATTCCCGCTCCCGTGATCAGTGGTACGCACACTGCCCTCTGGCAGATTGCTGCTGCCGATATCGCGGATCTGGGCATCGAAACAGCGACCGTCAGGATTGACTATTACAACATCTATGGTCAGACCGCTTTCGTAGAGAAAGTGTTCAATATTGACAATGCTGCTCCTGCCCTTGCCGGCATGGAATTGCATCTAAACGGCGCGATGATCGCTGATTATGCTGCTGCTGATCCCTTCTTCTACGCTGCCGCGTGGGATAAGATCAGAGTAAACTTCAACGACCTGCCTGCAGTGAATGTGGGTATGCAAAACGTTGATGTGGCATTTGACGCTCATCCGCTTACCTATCAATACGATCCCAGCGAATATCCTCAAGCCGCGGCAGCTCTTGCCTCCATGGTCTATTCACCGCTCGTGGTGAATCCCGATGGCAGCGGTTATGTGGATATCAGCTTCACCGCACCTTATGCCGGAACCACTCTGCCCAACGGACGTTACCTGATCTCTGTAACCAACCTTACAGATATGTTTGGCGCGACCGTGGATCTTGCCGATGTCAACTTTGACTGGCAATATGCTCCTGCCCAGATGACGTTCTACATCAATGGTGTGGCGAATAACAACACCGTAAACGTATCCCAAAACCCGATCAGTATCGTAGCCAACACCAGCTCCGACCTCGCCGGTCTGGAAGGTGTGGAATTCAGACTCTATTATGATGTCGATAACACCGGAACCCTTACCGAGCCTGATCTTGCTTGGGATCTCACTTCCCACCTCGATCCTGCTACCGATATGGTATTCCCCTATGATACTTATTGGCATATGGATGCCGACGAATACAAGTTCGTGGGTGAATTGCCCTACAGCGGCACTGCCTACCGCGGATTCATTCTGCGCGCCAGCGCCATTACTCAGACCCGTGACCTCTACAACTACGAACAGCTGATCATGGTGACAGACGACGTGGCTCCTGTGGCCCAACCGGATCTGCTGCCGATCAGTCAGGTATTCGATTATCAAAATCATGCTAACAACACTCTGAACATCCCCGTCGATTTCGTTGACAGAGACGTAGTAAGAGTAGTTGTAAATATCTATGACGAATCCGGCGCTCTCGTGGATACCATGGACGAAGCTGTAGCAGATCCCAGCGTAACTGCAAACGTTGCTTGGGATTTCGATGCCTTCGCTCCTGCTAATTACACTACAGACGTCACTGCCTGGGATTTCACCGGTAACAACGTGACCGTGGCCGGACCCGCGATCGAGATCATCAACGCCATCAGCATGGCTGAATCTGAGATCAAGATCTGGAACCGCATCGGAATCAATACTGAAGATGAAATCACCGGCATGGATTTCAGCGCCAATCCTATCGCTGAATATCTGATCGTCGAATCCCTCATCACCAACCCTGCTACTCCGACCAACCCTCTTAATGGGATTGCCGCTGTAAGCTTTGTGGGTGAAGTGGTTGATCGTGCTACCGGAAACGTAGTAGCCACCTTCGATCCTGTGGTGAACGTAGATGAACTGCAGAATCATAACTTCGTGGGCGGTCAAATCGCCAGCCACCTGATCCTCATCGATGGAAACGTAGCCAAGGTTCGCCTTGCCGTGAACAACGATGACATCGTTCCCTTCATGGCTGCCGGAACCGATCGCGCATTCCGTTACTCCGTGGTGTTCCATCCTGAAGGTGGTTTCACTGGCATCGACATGCCTGCTGAAATGCGTCCCTTCAGCTGGTTTACCGTAGATCAGCTTGCTCCCGCAGTACTTGTGGCCAATACCTCTGCCGAAAGTCCTGTATCCTGGGCTGACGGCCACCAGGCCTCATTCCAGATTGAAGCTGAGAATGAAAACTACGACACCAACACTGAGATCACTGCCATCGAACTGCAGTGGAGCATGGACGGTACCACCTGGACTCAGGTGCGTCCTCTTCCTGTATACGATGCTGTAGCCGGAGTGTATAACGTAAATAACTGGAGAATCCAGGGTGGTAACCAATTCCGCTACCTTGGTGATGATTATGAAGGCCCTGTACAGATCAGAGCTCAAGTGACCGACAAAGTGGGTAACATTGGTTACGCCGCTCTCGCCGCTGACGTTCTGGTGGATAACAAGGGACCCGAAACTCTCTTCACCCATGTATCTCAGGATATCTCCTATCCTGCCACTACTGCGATCGCAGGAAATGAAATCAGCATTATCAACGATCAAACCGATGTATCTGAACTTCGTCTGTATGTAGACGCCGCCGCTGTTTCCGCGGATGCCGTCCTGCCTCTCACGATGCGTCAGCTTCGTCCCGGCTTCCCCACTTGGGAAGTGGCCGAATACACCGGTGACCTTAATGCCGATAACATGTATGAATTCGTGATCCCCGTGAACAAGCTCGAAAACGGCATGCATCGCTTTGCCGTTGTGATGAACGACGTTCGCGGCAATCTCGAAGGTGATACCAACAGCCTTACTCAAGCCTATGATGCCTTCCTGGATGACACTGAACTGGAGAATGCCACCGATCTCTTCGTGATGGTTGGACCCAAGATCGTCTTCAGCCAGATCGGTAATGCTGGCGTGGTATCGGAAATCTACTCTATGATTCAGGATAGAAATGGCTTCACCGGTGTAACCACTGCTGGCCTTGCTTCCACCCTGAATGTAAATAACGTCGGCTTCGAATACTCTGCCACTGGTCTGGACCCCTGGACCGCTATCGATGTGGCAGCTCCTGTAGCCGGAACCAATGATGTAAGTGTAAACTTCACGATGCCCGCTCTCCGCGCTCCCATCCTGTATCTGAAAGCCACCGCTTTCGATGCTGCTGGTCGAGTGATGAGCTCCGGTATGGTTCAGCTCTATGAAGATGCTGTAGCCACCTCAGCCAACGTAGTAGCACTCGTGGACGAATATGAAGGTAAACTGGTAATCGATCAGACCGAAGATCTGGAAGTTCAGCTCACCTACAACTTCAACGACCTTGAAGATGTAGCCAGAGTAAGAATCCAGCTCATCGATTCCAACGGCGCGGTTGCTCTGAATATGAACAGAAACTACGACGAGCTTTCCGAAGCTGCCAACACCTTCTTCATTCCCGCTGCCGACCTCGCTGCTCTTGCAGATGATGTATATCGTCTGGAAGTGATAGTTCGCGACTTTGCAGATAACGTCTGGAAACTCAGCGAAGATACCAGCTATGCCGGCACCTATGACATGCTCTACATCGACAATCAGGCTCCTGCCAACCTGGCAATTGCCTCCACCTCTCACCTCGATGAAGTCGCGCCATACGACGCTACGATCGATTTCAGAGTAAACTACACTGATCTCATCGCTTTCGCCGCAAATGACGCCTTCACCGCTACCTTCACTTACCAGAACGCTACAGACGTAGTAAGCACCTATACTGTGGATGAAGCCAACGGCTGGATCGATTTCAGCTGGACTCCTGAAGATGACTTCAGACAGTACATCCTGGATGGTGAACTGGATATCGTGGTTGATGTGAACGTTTCAGCTACCGACCTGCTTGGCCATAATGCCCAGCTTGCCGTGGCTGATTTCTTCACTCTCACCTACGGTGTTCCCAACACCACCAAGATCATGGTTGTGACCGACTATGTCTACAACGTAAATGAGAATCCTCTGGTTCAAGGTGATGAATACACCGATCGCATCCACTATGTGGATTGGAACCTTGCTACTCCTCAGGTAACTGAAGTGATGGGTACCAACCAGAGTGAAGCCGATCCTAACCTACGCAAGTCCCTGGATCTCTATGCATATCTTGCACATCAGTCCGATATCCCTGCCTATGGCGTAGAATTCTATTGGTTCGATGCTGTGGCAAATACCTGGAATCTGATCGGCACAGATATGACTGGAAATCAGTGGCCCTTCGTACATGAAGGATTCATGGATCAAAACCAGCGCGAATACAGCATGACCTGGGATGTTTATGGCCTGCCCACCGGTGATTACCAAGTAAAAACCGTAAGCCGCCATATGGATACTCAGGATCCTGCTGAAGGCGCCAGCGAATCCATCATCACTGTACACCTCTACAATGGCACCATCGTTCCGAACTTCGCCATAAACGGCGCTCTGAACAACCAGGTGGAACGTGGAGAAACCTATACTCTGGAGCTTAACGAAACCACTCCCTTCACCGGTGATGTGGACGTGGCACAGGGTGTAACCTACATGTACCGTTACGTAGATGCGGATAACGGAAACAGCCCTGTATCTGAATGGATGCACTTTGGCGATGCTCAAGGCACTTTCATCACCAATTGGATTCCTGCAGATTACAGCTTTGACTGGACTGTATATCCCTACTACCTCTATAACAACAGCGTACAGATCATCGCCTTCGCTCGTGACCAGTGGGGTACTGAAACTCCGCTTGCCAACGTGATGGCAAACTCCGTATTTGTGGAAATCATCAATACCCTCGCTCCTGCCGTGAATACGGTGAACGTAGCCTGGGATGCCACCGTAAATGCCGGCGGCGTGGCTCATGAAGCTGTCGTCACCGCCATGATCAACACCAGTTCTGCTCCGCAGGATCTGGTAACGGTGGAATTCTTCCACAAACTCGATGGCGCAGCCGATTACACCCTCTTTGATACTCAAAGCGGATGGACTCCTGCCCAGATGAACAACGATCTGTTGCTCGTATCAGCTCCTATGACCTATGCCAATGAAGCTGTAGCAGTTACCGGGGACATCAAAGTGGTCACCACAGACATCTTTGGCAATACCAACGAAGATGTGATGGCTCTTGCCGATCTCCCTGCTGCTAACTTTGCAGTAACGCTTGATGGCGTAGAACTCACTACCGATCTGGAACGCGAAAGCACCGTGGTGCTGGATGCCAATCCTGTGGCTGCTGCATTGCAGAGCGTTGAATACTTCTGGGCTGAAACCCCTGTAGCACCTGCTGCTCCTGCCTGGAATGCCATCGACCTCGTAGATGCTGATCCCTGGACCCTGGAGTGGGATGTTCCGCAGAACTGGACCTTCGGTGCCAGCTATATGCTGAAAACTGAAGTGACCGACCTTGCCGGAAACAGCTTCAGCCATGCCCGCAGCTTCGTGATCACAGATCATACCACCGATATCGTGATCAATACCGTGGCCGGTATTGTTCCCACCTCCATCGGCATCATCGAACCCCGCCTGCACGGTGACAACATCCCCGTAGCAGTGACTGTGAACGATCCTGCCATCCCGCGCGTCGAATACATGATTCGTGGCGCACAAGATACAGCCTGGACCTCAGTGGCCTTCGAAAACGTGGTGAACAACCCTGTGACCCATGTCTTTGATGCTCTCACTGATCTTGCCAGCGGTGAGTACTACATCGGTGTCCGTGCCTCTCAGGCCCGCACCAGATTGTACCCCGTCATCGCAGATTCCGTGCTGATCACCGTGGACAACGATATCGCCGTAACAGTAAACTCCAGCATTCCTGAAACCAACGGCTTCTTCAATGGTGAAAACTTCGTGGTCAAATTCTCTGTTGACAGCGACGATGAAATCCTTGAGAACAACGTGGCTCTGGAATACAATACCGCGAATGAACCTGTCTGGATGCCTGCTGACATTGCCACCTTCACCACTGAAAACGGCATCGATTATACAGTTACCTTCGCAAACGTAAACGTACCTGTGGATGGTTACTACAACTTCCGCATCATTGTTCAGGACAGCGCTGTTCCCACAGCTAACTTCATGGAACTTGATGTGGCTCAGAACATCATGGTTGACTCCGGTATTCCGATTGTTGCCATGGTATCCATCAATGGCGAAACCGATCTCACCCTGCCTGTTGATATCGAACTCGGTACTCAGGCTTCCATCGTAGCTTCCGCTTATGACATTGCTGGTGGTCAGATCCATCTGATCGCTTCCGGTATCGAAAGAGTGGAATTCATCAGCGATGGCGCGGTGATCGGTGAGGTCGCCACTGGTGTCAGAAACCGTGAAGCCTATACCTTCGTATGGGATACCACTGGATTCGAGATCAATACCGTCCATCAGATCCAAGCTGTAGCTTATGACTTTGCCGGTAACAATGCTGGCACTGCCATCTACAACGTAAACATCATTGCTCCTGTGCAGCTTCAGGCTTATGCCGTGATCACTGCCATGGAGTTTGATAACGAAACTTCCAATAACGACGTGATCTACGCCGTAGTGAAAGACTGGCCCAATACCGGACATGCCGAAGTTACTTTCGAGTATTACAACGGCACCGCCTGGAACTACTTCGCTACTGCCGTAAATCAAGGCGAATTCTATAGCGCAAACTTCAACGCCGAATTGATGAATGCTGCCACCGCGATCAGAGCTCTGGTAAATGGCAACAACAACGAAGATTCCATCATTCCTGTACTGCAGGTTACCTATAACAATGGCATCTTCGAAGCTGTGAACCAGAACGTCGCTGCCGAGATCTTCTATCTGGATAAACTCCACGTGGAAGAAACCTTCGCTGCCGATCCGATCGTGACAGCAATCCATCGCACCGTCCCCGCAATAGCAGATCCTGTACACATGAACGACGTCTATATGTTGAATGGTCATCAGGGTACTGATATTGAGATCCCCGGTGCTGGCACCCACACCTTCTGGGCTGCTGTGCTGGATGGTGAGACAATTCATCTGAACAACACTCAGATCGTTACTACAAACCAAGGTACAGCTTCCGAAAACGGAATCAGTTTCTTCGTTCCTGCCGGTGACTTCGGTTACTTCCAGGATGTGGAAGTTCCTGTAGCCGTACCTACAGACTTCGCTCCTCTTAGCCCTCAGCATGCCTTCTTCCTCAAGGATCAAACTGGTAATCTGCAAGACGCTGATCTCACGATTGCCATTACTCCTGGAACCACTGGCACCATGATGGCTATGACTTACGATGCTCTGACCGGCTTGTGGAGCAATCCGATGAACGTTATCGACAACGGTAACGGCACCGTAACCGTGGAAGGCGTTCCTTCGGGAACCATCGTCAGCGTGTTTGAATACACCGGCGATGACGTAATCCACGCTCACCTCAGTTCCATCGAACCTGCCTACAATGTTGGCACAGTGCTTTGGACCGCTACCAATCCGTTGATCACCTTCGTGGCATACAATGGTATGAACGAAGGCGGTTACCTGAGCCCCGGTGATAATCTCGATCACACCATGTACTTAGATGGCGAGATCGTGAATCATGACTATGATATGAACACCGGTCTCCTCACTTACCAGGCCAACGGCTTGGCTGCTGGTGAACACACAATACTGCTGGTTGTTGAACGTGACGGCTTCTTTGCTAATGCAGAGCAGACCTTCAACGTGGACATCACTGCTCCTGTGATCACCGCTATCGGAAGCCAGATCACTGCCACCAACAGAGCCATTACTGCCACCATCACCGATACCGAAACCGGCGTAATGGACGTATTGCTCAACATCAATGGTGAAGCCGGGTTCAGAACCTCGCTTACCATCCCGATGAGCAGTATGATTGTGGCTGGTAACACCTACACCTACAATATCACCGATGAAGATCTCTTCGCCATGGGTTACAACTTCAGCAATACCGCTGAACTGACTGCATCCTGGTCTGCCATGAACAACCTGGAAATGCAGTCCATTCCTATGAATGTGAACTACACCGTGAATATCGTAGGCCCCGGCATTGTATTCACCGGCTTCGAAGATGGCTGGTGGATCAATCCCACTCAAAACACTCCGCTCACCTTCAACGTGATCGCTCCTGCCGGACGCGAGATTCAGGATAACCTGATGATTAGTCTGGAAGAATTGATCAATGATCCTGTGAACGGAAATTACGAAAACCTCATTCAGGAAATGCAGCTCAGTCCCGTCAGTGTGAACGGTAATGTCTATAGCTACAGTGTAAACTTCGGTTACTCAGTGGCTCCTAACGCTCACGCAGTAAGAATGTCTGTGGTTGCTGAAGATAACTACAGTGTCACCACCATGTCTCAGCAGACATACGGTATCGACTACCTGGCTCCGATCGTCTGGGCAGTATCCCCTGTGGGCGCTCCCATCAATCCGGAAGCCTTCCCCGTCACTTACGAATCCGCTGTCATTCCTTACGGAACCCCTGTGACCATCGCAGTTGGCTTCCAGGATATGCAAGGCTTCGCAACTCAGGAAACCGGCGAATGGTACTATGTACCTGCTGATGATACCTGGCACCACGAATACCTGGTGTACTACACCGGTGCCAGCGGATTGAACCTGGATGAAGTGGCGGTTACCCTCGATGGTACAGCTCTGAACGGAACCATAAGCGGTGGAGCCTTCACAGCTCCGCAAAGCGACCTGGCCCCCGGCCTCCACACTGTGGTGGCAACCGTTGCCGACAATGCCGGTAATGTGGGCACCATGTCCTATAGCTTCACGGTCACCGGTGGTGCTCCCAGCATCACATTCACAGGCCTCAACGGCGATGCAAACAACTTCTGGATCAATTCCACGAACAACAATGTGCTTGGCTTCACTGTCCAAACACAAGGAAACGTGGCTGTGGATACCGTAGTTGCAAACATCTATGCTGAGCCCAGCAACACCATCATCCAGGGGCCCATCACTCCTGCCGCTACCGGAAATGCCTACAGCATCAACTTGCTCGGTGGCATCGTTCCTGCCGGATCATTCGCAGTACGTCTCGAAGTAACTGTAAGCACAGTGCTGGGTACCAGTGCGGTATCTAACCAGACTTATGGTATCGACAACGACGCTCCGATGATCACGCTTACCAGCCCTGCTGAAGCTTCTGTCTTCGCACAGAACGCTCTGGTAAACATTCTGGCCACCATCAGTGATCAGATTGCCACCAAGGGCGGCGTGCTGAGTCAGGCTCGTAACATCCGTAGCGACAGAGCTGGTTCCGGACTCAATGATGTCCAGCTCAAGGTCTTCACACCTTCCGGCATCGATCTCATGGCCGAAGTGGATGTACCTGTAGCTCAGGTGATCGCTGAGAGCATCTCTGGCGAACAAACCTCCGAGCTTGGTACTTACACCATCGTCCTGATCGCCACCGACGGTGCGAACAACCAGAGCATGGTAAACAGAACCTTTATGGTAGCTCCTGCCACAGGTCCTGCCGTAAGCTTCACCGAGTTCAACAATGGCTGGCTACACGCCAACCAGATGAACAACCTGCAGTTCAACGTTACTGGTCAGGGCATCAGCTCTGTCAGTGCCAGCGTATATGCCAATCCTTCCGAGGCTCTCCTGATGGGTCCGCTCGCAGTGAATCCCTCCAATGGAGTATATACTGTTGGTGTAAACGGTAACATGATCCCTGCAGATCAAACATCCATCCGACTGGAAGTAACTGTAAACGACCAGTATGGTAATGAAACCGTAGCAAACTACTATTATAACATCGATAAGATGGCTCCTGTAGTCACCATCCTCAATCCTGCCGAAGGTGCCGAGATCACTCGCGTGGACGAAACCACCAAGGTAGTCATTGAAGCTCAGTTCTCCGACATGATGCCCGGTAAGAAAGCTGCCTCCGGCTCTGGCATTGCCTCCAGCCGCCTGGTAGTGATTGGCCCCGATGGCACTCAGATCGGTGATGCTGTGGTAACAGGTGCCGGTATTACCGAAACTTCACATCAGCTCAACAATCTGGCCATCGGCGCTTACGTCGCTCGCGTCACCGTGATCGACAATGCCGGCAACCAGGCTGTGGCAAGTGTGAACTTTACTGTGGTCGATGTACCTGCTCCTCCTGCAGCGCTTGAGATTACGGATGCTCACGCATATCCTAACCCTGCCAGCGCCGAAACTGGAGCCAGATTCGTGGTCAGTGTTACAAACACCTCCACGGTTAGCGTAAGAATCTACGACTTCGCCGGTCGCGAAGTACGCAGCATGAACTACGCCGGTAAGACCAACGGCAAGTCCACTATCGAAATCGTCTTCGACGGTCGTAACAACGATGGCGTCAAACTCGCGCGCGGTACCTACTTCGCTCGTGTGATGGCCAACGACGGCATGAAGACAGTTGAAAAGGTAGTAAAGATAGCTATCAGGAAATAAAGGAAGTGAGGGGAGGGGCTCACCCCCCTCCCTTCCATCCTTGAAAGGAAGGAAAAAATGAATAATTTAAAAAGCATATTGATCGCCCTGATACTGATAGTCTCACTATCTTCTGTCTTTGCGGATGATAATTCGGCAGCGGTATATACCCGCCTTGGCATCGACGCCCGTTCGATCGGTATGGGTGGTACTGGTGGAGCCTTTCTGGATAACGTCTCCAGTGCTTACCTGAACCCGGCAGTCCTGGCAGATGTAAAGAGAATCGAATTGACCACTACCGCAAGACAGGGAATGGAATGGGATAAGGGCCACAATGCAGTGGCTCTGGGATTTATGATCCCCACAGGTTATGTGGCTGCTTACTGGCAAGGATCCAATGTGTCCGATATCGATGGTTACAACGATTCCGGACAGGCCACCAACAGCTTTGATACAGCCGATCATAACATTGGTGTCAGCTATGCCGCGAAAATCGGTAAACTGAATCTGGGCATCACTCCCAAAATGTATCTCTCAACTATGGATGATGAATCCATGACCGGATATGGTCTGGATATGGGACTCATGTATCACCTCAACCGTTACTTCAATATGGGCTTCGCTGTGCGCGACGTCGTATCCGATTATGACGGTGAGGGAACAAAGGTTCCTCGCGAAATGATCCCTTCAATCGCCGCTTTCCCGATTCCCGGCCTGATAATCGCCGCTGATCTCGCGGGCAATGATGACTTCAAGGATTCTGCCCTGCGTGTTGGTGCTGAATACTGGCTTGGCGTGAAAGACGACAATGAGATTGGTTCCTCGCTTTCCGGAATCCGGATAAGGGAAAATGCAACTTGGTCGGATATCTTGTCCAAAACTCAGGCAGGCATTCGTGCCGGCATGAATGACGGTGCCTTCTCTGCCGGTTTTGGCTTGCGCTTCAAGATGCTGGAAATGAACTACGCTTATCAGATGGCTAAAGAAAGTTATCAAAACGATAACCATCTCTATTCCTTGCTGCTGCGCTTCTAAGCCTGTGGCAACTGGTACGCGATAAACATTCTGTGCTGATGCTCCTCCGGCCGCCAAAGCCGGGGGAGCAAAAGCCAACTAGGAGAAACAATGAAGAAACTTACTATCTGGTTGATGATCCTCCTGGCATGCCAGCTCGCATTTGCCCAATCCGAAAGCCGTAGCTTTATAAACGCTCAGCAGCATTATGAACTGGGCAATTATATCGCGGCAAAGCAATCTCTCTCTATTCTGGACCCCTCGGAGAGCACAACCCTGGAATATGCCCTGTTGCGCGGAAAAGTACACCTCGCTCTGGGTGAATTCAAGGACGCTTACTACTGGCTTTCGGAGTATGGGAAAAATTCTTTGGGCACCGAAGATCTGGTGCGCGGCGATCTCTTGGAAATGATCCGGGAAGCAAGCCTTTATCAGGAGCAATCTCCCATAGCAGTATCTTTGGGTAAATTGCGGGGAAACGTAAACACTTCAGAATCTGAATATGCCCCCGTGGTAACACCTGATGGTAAATACATGTATTTCTCTTCCTTGCGTAGAAGTCTTTACGCCAAGGAAAACATCTATATTTCCACCCATCAAAACATGGTCTGGGAACAGCCCGAGGAAGTGGAAGAGCTCTGCACGGATTTCAATGAATCCCTGGCATCTTTTTCCAAAGACGGCAACACAGCCTACCTCTTCGGATACTACCACAAATCAAACACCAATGGTGATATCTATTACAGCGTCAAATCCGATCGCGGCTACTGGTCCAAACCCTCACTGATCAGCGAAGTATCCAGCAAGTATTATGATTTGCAGCCCTTCGTGTACAACGATCAAGTGATGGTCTTCACCAGCAATCGCCATGGCAATCACGACAATTACGACCTCTTCGTTTCTCAGAAACGTGGCGGTGCCTGGACGGAGCCGGTGAACATCGGCGCTGTGATCAACACCGAATACGACGAGCAATCACCGTTTATCAGCCCCGACGGCAAGTACCTGTATTTTGCCTCCAAGGGCCATTCCGGGTATGGTGGAAATGATATCTTCGTTACCCAAAGAATGGGCGATGGCTGGACCATGTGGTCCAAACCTGTAAATCTCGGCCCCATTATCAACTCGGTGAAAGATGATCGTTACTACACCACCTCGCCTGATGGCAAGTTTGCCTTCCTTACCTCAAACCGCCCCGGCGGCATGGGCCAGGAAGATATTTACTACCTGGATCTGGGACTGCTGCAACGTGTAAAAGATCAGATCGCCGCCATCACCGGTAAACCGATGGACAGCGCTCCTATGAACGCCTACAACGTTAGCGGTACCGTCAGCAATGTCAATGGCAGACCCATCAAGACCGATGTAGTCTGGATCTACACGGTGGATGGCGATTCCTTCATGCGGATCGTTCCCACTGACGAGATGGGTATCTTCAAGTTCACTCTACCGGTCAATGCCAAAGACTTAAGCTATGAAGTGAACCACCCCGGCTATCGCAAGACCACCGCTACCGTGCCGCTCCCCGCGGATAAAGCTGATGTGGCAGTTGCCATCGTCTGTCAGGACGATGCCGGCCAACCCGATGCCAAAAACCTCGCCATCAACGGTAAGATCCTGGACGAGAATAACAAACCTGTACCCGGTACTGTACGCTGGTCCTATGTATGGGACGGCGAACTGAACGAAGTACTGGTTCAAGCCGATGATAATGGCAATTTCAAGCTGCATGTGCCCAATGTGGAGAAGGTAAAGTACAATATCGACGAGCCGAATTATGGCCCGCGTGAAGAAATCCTCAGCATTCCTGAAGGCACTAACAGCTACGATACCATCATCCGTCTGGTTTCCCTCGGAAACGACGTTCAGGTGAGCGGTAAAGTACTCGACAACAATGGCAAGCCCCTTACTTCCAACCTCTTCTGGTCCTACGTGAAGGATAACGAAGTGGTGGAATACAGGGTCAATTCCAATGCCGACGGTGAGTACTCAGTTACCCTGCCCCGTCAGGAAAGCTTTGATTTCCGCGTGGCAAAACCCAATTACTTGCAGGTCTCCGGCACCCTTGATGTGAAAGCGGAAGAACACGACGTCGTGAAAGATTTCCGCCTTGTACGCCTGGAAGAGGAAGCCGTATTCCAGCTGGAAAACGTGGAGTTTGAATTTGCCAAGGCAATCCTTACCCCCGCTTCCCTGAAAATTCTGGAACCTGTGCTCGCCACCATGAATGCCAATACTTCTCTGGAAATCGAACTCTCCGGTCACACCGACAACGTGGGTGGACGCGATGGGAACCAAAGACTGTCTGAAGCCAGAGCCAAAGCCGTTGCCAATCATCTGATCAAGAACGGTATTGAAGCTTCTCGTATCAAATCTGTGGGATATGGTTTCGACAAACCCATTGCTTCAAACAACACCCCCGAAGGCCGCCAAAGAAATCGTAGAACCGAGCTCAAGATTCTCGGCATCGAATATGCCCAGGATCAGGAAGAAGATTGGGACCGCGAATTCCGCGAAGCTGGCAAACAAACTCGCGTGGTCAGAACTGTCGATAAGGACACTTCTTACAGCACCACCCAGTTTGGCATCCCTGTATCCCTCGAAGACGAATTCAGATCCATGATCGAAAACGCTCTCAAGGATACCAAACAAGCCTCAGTAAAGGTGGATCTCTTCATCAATAACGGCAAAATCCAAGCCGCGAACGTGAGTGATCTGATGGGCAACCTCAGCGATAAACAAACTGAAGCCATTGCCGATCTCATGCTGGGCTGGAAAGTCCAATCCAATCAACGCAGTATCTATTCTTTCAGTGTAAAGAAATAGTAGATATATAGCCCGTATATCCAGGAGCAAGCCCCGGCTTGCTCCTTTTTGTATGCAGATGAAAGCATCCAGGACTGTATCACTTTCCATACTACACGCAATCCCCTCTTCCAGGATCGATCCTCAGTGCAGTGCGATCGAGCCAGCACTCTTCTAGCTGAACAGGCAGGAGCAAGGCCAATCTTTAAGACCGTTGCACATACATAGGAATCGTTTTATACATGAGACATGGATTTTCCGGGTTTGATTTGATATTAGCTATACCCACCCACCACCCCCTTTTGGTATGAGGCTACGCCCCATGCTGGATTTTTTGGCGGTCTTCGAATTTGTATGAGGATTCTAGCTACCCCACTACCAGCACGGATTCCACCCGGAATCCACCTGGACTCCACCTGAATACAGTTCGGGTGGGGTTCACGTGGGTTTCGCATGGCGTCCGTGCTAGTAGAGGGGGCAAGAGGTATTTTGCACTGAAGAATAGCAATCTGGGCTGGTGCACTCGGCATTCACGCGGAGATTCGAGCCATTCTGGATATGTGACAATTGATTTTGCAAGCACTTAGCTGTAGTCAGTCCTAAAAAGTGATATGCTCCATCTAAAAAAACTATAAACCCTCACTGAAAACTTCAAATCCAATCACCAAAACTTCAAATGTCCAAGTCCAAAAGATGATGAGCTATATAAGTCGATTGTTCAAAAATTGCTAACTTCTTTCAGGTCATTTTATTGTGTATATGACGCAAGTTTTCTGATAATCTAAGTGAATGTCCAAGTCCCTCAATAAACGGTGGGTGATTTGAAGTTTTGGTGATAAAAAGAGTTAGATAATAAAGGAATGTCCAAGTCCAACAAAGCAGATAAGTCTGACCATATCGTATTTGTTAGCAATGTGATACCTTCAATTGTCCAAGTGAGAGCAATTTGAAGTTTTAAGTGAGGGTTTGCAACCCGATTTGCAATTTTCATTGACTCTTTATAATTAATCCTGCAAAAAAAAAGGATGGAACACGATAAAAAAGGTTGACACAATCCGAGCCCTGAATAATTTGAACATATGTTCACAAGCATGCCGGTCCTTAAGCCTGATGACCAGTGCATAAATTGTGAATATTAGCGAATTTGCGTTCAGCACTGTAAAAACTGGCGCACTGGCTTTCAGAATACGTGCGAATGCATTAAACAGGCTGGGACTTACACATTATTACAAGGAGGATATAATGCCAAATCGTGACGGAACTGGACCTTACGGAAATGGTCGCCCCGGTAGGGGGATGGGCAATTGTTTCACTCCCCGCAGATCGAATATGAACACGCCGGGCACCGGGATTACCGGCACTCGCGGTTATGCTAATATCGGGGTATCCCTATTTATGGATGCCATTAGATACTTAATAAACAGAAAATCAATACAAAGGAGGTAACAATGCCCGGATTCGATGGAACAGGACCCTTTGGCGACGGACGTCCCGGAAGAGGACTAGGTCCCTGCGGTCGTTTTGACGGCGTTTTATCCGGTCGCGGCTTCGGTCGTGGCAGAGGACGCGGTTTTGGTGGAGGTTTGGGATATCGCTATCGTGGCGGGGTAAATGCCCCACAATATAACTACGCGTATCGTGAACCGGTATATAACTACACAAAAGATGATATGCAAGCGCAAAAAGCCGAATTGGAAAAGCAGTTACAATGGCTGAATGAGCAATTGTGCAAAGAGGATAATAGCTGATTTGCATTTAGCATAGCATATCGAAAAATCGAGGAGGTAAGTATTTTGCCTCCTCGAAATTTTGGATATTAAGATGATCAAAGGGCTAAAAGATTGCCGTGCCTGCTCACTCTGTGAAACTCGAACCCGCGTTCTACCCGGAGAAGGGAATCCGCGGGCAGAGATATTTTTGATCGCCCAGGCACCGGGAGAAACCGAGGATCTGAGGGGTAAAATGTTTGCCGGACCCAGCGGTGATGTGTTTTGGTCGATGATTGCGGCCATTGATGCAGGCACAGATGATTTTTATATGAGCAATTTACTTAAATGTAAACTGCCTCAAAACCGAAGACCAAAACAAGCAGAAATAGTAGCTTGTTCGCAGTATTTGGAGCAAGAGCTTAGCTATGTAAGACCAAAAATCGTGACGCCCTTGGGTTACTATGCCAGCAAATATATTTTTGAAAGCAGAGGGATCGGTCGCTTCACAAAATCAGAATACCCGGGCTTGATCGGCAAAGCATTTGTGTGCCGGGATTTTATTGTGATGCCACTCAGTCATCCTACATCCCTGATCCATCACCCGGAATATCGCTATCATGCTGAACAGAATTATTATCGAGCCTTTCACCTGAAGCCATGCAGATGGTTCTATATGTGTCCGATTCGAAGCTATACTCAGGCAAAACTTCTCAAATACTTCTGGACAGATCACTACTGTTTGGGTTCCTGGTCAGAATGTGAGCGCTACAGACTGGAGAATCGCGGCATTCCACACGCAGATGCGATGCTCCCCGATGGCAGCTATATTGAAGATCGATCACAAGAATAAGGAGAAAACATGAAATACCTTTTTGGACCCGTTCCTTCCAGACGTTTGGGCATTTCTTTGGGTGTGGATCTGGTCCCTCACAAAGTCTGCAGTCTCAATTGTGTATACTGTGAAGTAGGCAAAACCGATCTACTGACCTTGGAGCGTAAGGAATACGTTCCCATCAATGATGTACTAGCAGAATTGGATGAATTTTTGGCCACCAAGCCGAACTTGGATTTTATCACCTTTTCAGGGCAGGGAGAGCCAACTCTGAACAGCGGTTTGGGCAGAGTAATAAACCATGTTAAGGATCATTATCCTGTTTATAAAGTAGCCGTGCTCAGCAATGGTACTCTGTTTTGGGATAGATCACTCCGCCGAGAAGTGATGCGCGCGGATTTGATCTTGCCGGATCTCGATGCCGTTTCCCAAGATATATTCCTGAGGATTAACCGACCCAAGGCTGGGTTGGACAATAAAAAAGTAATTCAGGGATTGAAAGATCTGAGGGCAGAGTTTCCGGGCAAGATTCTAATGGAAGTGTTTCTCGTTCCCGGTTTGAATGATTCTCCGGAGGAATTGCAGTTGATCAGATCTGAACTACTGAGCATCGCTCCGGCCATTGTGCAATTGAACAGTCTGGATCGTCCCGGTACAGAAGATGGGGTGAAAGCAATGCCGCGGGATAGCCTTTTGCGTATAGTCGATTACTTTAAACCACTTAAGGTTGAAATCATCGCCAATCCGCAAAGCCGTAAAACAATTCCCAGCTTCAATGTAAGCATTGAACAGCAGATCCTCGATACCATCACCCGGCGTCCCTCCACGGACGCAGATCTCTGTCAGATTCTGTCTTTGCACAAAAATGAGCTGAATAAATACCTCAGCGTGCTGCTGGAAAACAATCGTATCACCGCGATCGAGATGGAACGAGGTACCTTCTTCAAAATCAAACAGTAAAAAAATCCCGGAAGCTTGATAGCCCCCGGGATTGGCGCATAATTGCTTATTTCATCAGGGTAGTTTTGCGTAGATAGTGTTTGCCTTCAGCATTCAAGCGCAGATAATACACTCCGCTGGGAAGGCTTTGCTGTCTGTCGTCGCTGCCATCCCAGATCAATTTGTACCAGCCTTCTTGCTGTTCGGCATCCACCAGCTTCCGCACTCTTTGACCGCGGATATTGTATACTTCCAGTGAAACCGGCCCGGCTTTGCCCAGGCCGTAGATGATGCTGGTGTCCGGATTGAATGGATTTGGGAAGTTTTTGCTGATGCAGCTAACCGGTGGGATGGTGGAGATATCGGCGGAATGATCCTCCAGAAAGATGTTTACTGGGCCATAGTAATAGCTGCTGCCGTCATAATCCACACTTTCCAACCAATAATAGTAACGCCCTGAAGCCAGGTTTTCCTTGTCTATCCAAAGGTAGTTTTGCATCTGGGATGTGTTGGTGGCAGATATCATTGAACTGATCTTCTGAGATTGCTCCAAATCATTAACGGTGGCGCGATATATCTGAAAGCCCATCACATTTGTCTCTGATTGAGTAGCCCATTGCAATTTAACTTCATTTTGCGGCGTAAGGGATATCGTGAACGCGGAAAGCTCCACCGGCAGTGTCCCACCCTCCTCATTGAGACCTATCTTGAAAGTCTCTTTCGCAGCATTTTTGCTCGCATCCGGGAAGGTATAGCTTACCACCAGTTTACCGATGCCATCATTATTGGTAAAAGTGCCGGTGATCCCCGTGGTGGAAATACCTACATACAAAGCAGGAGTAATCTCAGTCCAATCAAAGGACTTATCATCAGCAGCAGTCCAATAGAAACTCAATGTTTTTTTGGGATTGGCTTCTGTGCTATCATCAATATAGCCGCTGATGATCCATTCTCTACCCACAAAATCCGGGTACAGATCCGGGCTGGCGATGCTGGTGGCGCTAAAGTCTGAGATCAACTTGTCGTTTTCGCCGATCTCTAGGAAACTTGTAGCTGCTGCCTGATAACCGTCAGTGTAAAAAGAGCCGCTGTAACTGCCTTTTACCATGATCAGTGAACCGTTGATGGTGAATGGTTCAGTAAAGGTGAGCCCGTAAGAGTTGTCGATCTCGAGGTTGCTGATCTCATCAGGGAATCCGTTACCGGTGGCTTGTGCCTCCGCCGCGTTGAATGCCAGGATTGATGTGGGAGAGCAAGTCATGGAACTTCCAGCACCCCAAGTGATAGTGCCGGAGTTTACCAGATAGCCATTGAGCTCGATGGCACCGTTATTTACGAACTCTGCGCTTTGCCCTACTTCCATCAAGCCATTCATGGTTAAAGTACCATTGTTTTCCAGGTCGGTGTCTCTTCCATTTTCGATGGTCATCCGGGTGTCGGAATTTGTGGTAAGCGATTTCCCGGCGTTGATAGTCATCTGATCCAAATCCCTGGTAACATCCAATGTCATATCCGTATCCACGATGATGCTATTGGAGTTTGTGAATCCCGGATAGATAGTTGTGGCACTATAGGGTGCTACGTTCTTTTCCAGTGAGCGTTGCCAGTTGCCGGTGTTTGACCAATTTCCGGAGCTAAAGGTTTTGTAGTGATACAAAAAAGGTGTATTCCCGCTCAGATAGGGATATCCGGGGTTTTCTGCATTCCATACCCAGGTATTGACAAAATCCCAGTTCACATATGTACTTAGAATGTTTAGCATGGCATTGGAGCTGGTGGAGCCAATAGTTTGGATCGGTCCCCCCGCCGAGTTTATGCTAAATCCATTGTCGTAGTAGCTGTTTAGGACAGAACCACTGCTTTGGAACCCGCCCAGACCGGGGGAAGTTTACCATCAACTCGACCGGTGAGACCACCGATGCCACCCTCCCAGGCAGTCGAAGATATTCCTTGACTGACATTTGCCGCTGCCCAACAGCGGATGATCGCACCATCAATGGTACAACCTGCAAGTCCGCCTACTCGATCGCCCTCGCTAATGTTTCCGGAAGCATGGCTGTCGAAAGTTGTCCCATTTTCGTTGCAGCCCACGATACCGCCATATTTGATGTTATAGGGATTGCCGTTATCAGCGGGGTTGATTCCGCTATGGTTGGGATGCGTAGAGCTAACGTTTACTTCAGCCCAACAGAATCGGATCATGGGTACTTGTTTTTTGCGCACGCTGTTGTTTGCGCCCACCAGTCCACCCGTGGCTCCCAATCCACTAACTGTGGCACTGCCGCTATCGGCATGGGCATAACAACGAGATATCAAGACCCGGTAGTTGCAACAGAAGATACCAATACTTTGCCTACCAGGCTGCCCGTTGCGCGTCTTCCGCTGACAACAGGGTTGATGATGCCAAGGTTGTAAATAGCTGCGTCTGCTGTTGTGCCTTCCTGAACCAGACCAAAGAGGCCGATGTTATCCTCACCATCACTGAAATAGGCTCCGGATGGAGTAGTCGCTTTGCGATTGATATAGAGATTGGAGATGGTTTTGCCATCCCCGTCATACACTCCGGTGAAGGGATTTGATTCTGTCCCTATTGGTTCCCAGCCTTTGACTGCTTCCCACATCTTCGTCCAGTTGGCTGTATCGAATGTATCGCTGGAAGTATGGGCTGTTATACAATAATTGGCATAGCCATCTGTGGGATGCTTTCTAACTGCTCCCTCGCTATATGAGTTACTTGCTTCCCAGTTTGTCAATATGTCTGGATTGGTAACCGCGATATCAATATCATCAGCGGTTTGTTTATAATATTTCGATAAATCAGTGCGAACATCCCAGAGATCCTTGATGTTGGATATCTGATAGGGATCGACCGCTGTCCCGGAGCCGCCACTAAAGGCGAAGGCGGGTACTAAAATAGAACTATATACAAACAGAGCTACTAAACAAGCAGATACTATTGTTTTTATTATATTCTCCCAATGAGATGAATTTTTGGCTTAAATAATTCAAAAAGCGGTACTTAAATACTTCAAAAAGCGTTACTTAGATATCTTCGCTGAAGTATTCCACAAGCTTTATGATACTAGTATATACAAAACAACATTCATGTCAAGTACTAATATTGAAATATCTATGCAGCATTTTATTCAATAAGATTGAAAGCAAGGGCGTTGGCAGAGAAAAATCTAATGTGCAGTATAATAAGTGATGGGAAATGAATACTAAGTGTAATAAACAGCCGGAAGGGGCTTTATGCGGTCTTGGAAACTTGAGTATCACGCCTATGCTCGAGGTATTGATGATTACCTTGAAAATGTTTGCTATAGCTGTTGACGGCTAATTCTATGCTTGGAAGGCTCTATGGTTCCGCGTATTCGTGACGTTTTCGATCTGTATGGTGAAGGATTTTTTTGCGTAGGCGGATATGGTCTGGCGTTATCTCCAGCAGTTCGTCTTCACCGATGTATTCCATGGCCTGTTCCAGACTAAAGATGCGCGGGGGAATCAGTTTGATGGCGTCATCTTTGCCCGCGGCGCGGTTATTGGTTAGTTTCTTGCCCCGGCATACATTTATAACCAGGTCTTTATCTTTACTGTGTTGGCCTACCACCATGCCGGCATATACTTCGGTATTGGGGTGTATAAAAAAGGTCCCTCTGGCTTGAAAGCTATTCAATGAATAGGCTGTGGCGATTCCGTTTTCCATGGCTATCATCGAGCCATGAGAGTTTCCCGAGATTTCACCTTTATGGGGCTCATAATCCAGAAAGCACTGGCACATGGTTCCGGTTCCCCGGCTAATGGTCATAAACTCGTTGCGGCAGCCGATCAGACCGCGGGCGGGAATCTTGAATTCGAGGCGGGAGTATCCTTCCAAGGGAGGGTTCATGTTGATCAATTCTCCCTTGCGGCGCCCCATCATGTCTATCACCATGCCGACAAATTCTTCCGCTACGTCCACAGTTGCCAATTCGATAGGTTCCAAAAGCTTGCCATCAACCTCTTTATAGAGAACACGGGGTTTAGAAATCTGGAATTCATAGCCTTCCCGGCGCATGTTTTCCATCAGGATCGATAGTTGCAATTCGCCTCTGCCTTTCACGGTGAATGTATCTGCAGAATCGGTTTTTTCTACCAGAAGGGACACATTGGTCTGCAATTCTCTTTGCAGGCGTTCCCATATCTTTCCGGAGCTGATCCATTTACCGCTTTTGCCCATGAAGGGAGAATCGTTGATGATGAATTCCACAGCTATGGTAGGTTCGTCGATGCTGATACCCTGCAAGGGTACAAGGCAATCCGGGGCGGACACTGTTTCGCCGATGTCGATCAGTTCCATGCCCGCGATGGTGATGATGTCGCCGGCTCTGGCACTTGCTACAGCTTTTTTGCGTAGACCTTCGTAAGTATAGAGTTCGGTGATTTTGTATTGAAGCTGTTTTCCATTGCGCCCCAACAGCATCATCGTATCACCGGTGTGAACGATGCCGCTGTGAATCTTGCCGGTGCCCATCTTGCCCACATAATTGTCGTATTCGATGGCGGATACCAGCATCTGAAAGGGGAGCTTGGGATCACCCTGTGCGTCCGGTACTTCGCGTATTATCATGTCCAACAGGGGAAAAATATCTACGGGTTGCTCGCCAAGTTCATTTATGGCGTAGGCATCTTTACCGGAGGCATAGATTACAGGGAAATCAAGCTGTTCACTGGAAGCATTCAGTTCCAGAAAGAGCTCGAAAATCATATCCAGGACATCGTGGGCACGGGCATTGGGGCGGTCTATCTTGTTGATCACAACGATGGGCTTCAGTCCCAAAGACAGGGCGTTTCGCAACACATACTTGGTTTGCGGCATGGGGCCTTCAAAGGCATCCACCAGTAGCAGCACACTATCCACCATCTTCATGATGCGCTGCACTTCACCGCCGAAATCTGAGTGACCGGGAGTATCTACCAGATTGATTTTGTAGTTGTGATAGATGAGAGAGGCATTCTTCGAAAATATAGTGATACCGCGTTCTTTTTCGATGTCGTTGGAATCCATCACCCGCTGGATCAATTTCTCGTTGTTTCGAAAAACCCCTGCCTGCCGTAACATGGCATCGACTAGAGTAGTTTTTCCATGATCGACGTGGGCGATGATGGCTAAGTTCTTTATTTTACGCATTATTATCCTTTTGCTTCTACGAGCGGTGTTCATAAATTCTGATAGAGCGCATTAGTCAAGCATTGTATTTGGTTTTTATCCTTGATGAGGGAGGAATTATTGCTCCGGGAAGATACATCTGATAGCGCTAAACGCTTTGCGGGACCGGATCGGTGTGTTCCCGATCCCCGAGAGAGGCAATAAGATTAATTGACAGATTTTGCCCTCTTAACTAGTTTGCAAAAAAAATCAATCGACAGCGTTGAGGTACTGGTATGAAAAGAACTCTTATGTTGGTATTGTTTTGTATTTTGTCGGCTATTTTATCTGCCAATGCGATTTTGGGCAAATCCATAAAACGTCCGCTATATGCTCCCAATATCGTGAAATTGCAGCTTTCCGAAACCGCGCTCCAGCGCAGCAATCTACCCCGGGGTCTTTATGCAGAAAGTGAGAGTTTCGGGCTGCCTGAATTGGATGAAATCAAAAGTGAACTGGGCAATGCAAAGATTATCCGGGCTCACATCTCTTTGAAAGATAAAGAGTTTGAACGTAAACACGGAGTTGATCGCTGGTTCCTGGTAAAGTATAACAAAGCCATCGATGTATCCGCGGCCATCTTAAAGTTCAAGGGAAGCAGCTACATAGAAAAGGCCATACCGGAATATATTGCCTATAGCACAGCCATACCAAACGATCCCTATTATGCCAGCAACTGGGGGCACAACAACACTGCGCAATTGCCTGCTTATACTGCAAGCGGGCACACCGGGCCCGGAGTAGGGATCATTGGCTTCGATACTGATATGCAAGCGGCTTGGGATCTATCTCAAGGCTATGGTCTTAGCTCGGTAGTAATAGGTATCATCGATACTGGTGTGGATACAGCTCATCCTGACCTGCGACTGGTTGCGGGATACGATTATGGGGATAACGACAGCAATCCCATGGACGATTGTGCGGATCCCGGTCACGGTACTGCTTGCTCTGGAATAGCCGCGGGAATGGCGAACAACGCCCTCGGTATCACCGGCGTAGCCGGTGGCTGCAGCGTGATGCCTCTGAAAATAGCCGATTCTGCCGGCGATATGTACTTTACTTACATCGAAAACGCCCTCTACCATTGTGCCGATAACAATGTGGATGTGGCTAGCATGAGTTTTGGCGCGGAAGGAGGCATGGCTGAAGGTGAATCTCCCAGCACAGATACTGCCCTGGAATATGCTTACAGTCATGGAGTAACCCTGCTGGCTGCCACTGCGAACAGGGACGATCCCACTATAGCCTATCCCTCCAATCACAACAAAGTGATTAGCGTCGGAGCCGCAAGCCCAAGCGGTGAAAGAAAAAGTGAGACTTCTTCCGATGGGGAAAATTGGTGGGGCTCAAACTACGGAGTGAGTATTCAAGACAACCCCAACGCTGTCGATGTGATGGCGCCTACTATCCTTCCTACAACAGATATTACCGGAACCGGCAACGGATACAGCATTAACAGCGATTATTATATGTGGTTCAATGGAACTTCCTGCGCCACACCATATGCGGCGGGAATAGCAGCATTACTGATTTCAAATGACCCCAATCTCAGCCCTGCGCAAGTGCGTGAGACAATGGTTAGCACCTGCACGGATATGACTGTGGACGGTGGAGCCGGCTGGGATCGCTTCACCGGATACGGGCTATTAAACGCAAACAGCGCCCTGCTCATTCTGGAATTGGGAATTCCTCGCTGCCATATAGAGCATCCAGTTGATGGCTCGTTACATGAATTAAATAGCCAGATCCCAATCAGCGTAAACGCCACGGATTCTGATGGCAGCATCAGCAATGTGAAATTTTATGTGGATGGAGTACTGAAGTATACCGATAGCAGCTATCCCTATGCATGGACTTGGGATACATCCGCTTACTCTGCCGGTAGCTACACGATCACAGCCCTTGCTACAGACAATTCTTCAAATACAGCAAACAACACGATCCAGATCTCGCTGATCACCCCTGCCGACGAAGGCTTTGAGAGCGGGGACTTATCTGCTCTTCCCTGGATTACCGGCTCAGCATCCGCTTGGACAGTGCAAAACAATCAGCACTACTGCGGCTCCTACGCCGCGCAAGCCGGAGACATAGGAGATTACGGAACTAGTAGCCTCTCGATCAACCTCGATGTTAGCACAGCCGGCGATCTCTCATTTTCTTACAAAGTTAGCTCGGAAAATGGCTATGACTTCTTGAGCTTTTACATCGATGACAGCTTGCAAGCACAGTGGTCCGGAGATATAGATTGGACTATTCACAACATAGCAGTGGCAAGCGGTGAACACACTTTCAGATGGACTTACAGCAAAGACAGTTCGGTAGATTATGGCGAGGATAGTGCCTGGCTGGATCACATTGTGTTCCCGGAAATCAACCAAACATTTCCCCCTACAAACCTGAGCGGCAGTGCTGTCCCGGGATCGGTAAACCTTAGCTGGAACTCGGTTTTGAGTGACAATATAAGCGGTTTCAACATCTATCGTGACGATGTGTTTTTAGCCTTCAGCCCCTCCACTGCATATACTGATGCCACAGTCGTGACTGGAATAAGCTATACATACTATGTAACAGCTTTATACGGCTCTCCGGCAGTGGAATCCGCGCCCTCAAATTCCATCACGATTTGTCCCGGCATGATCACTGCGGACTACAACATCGGAAGTGGTAGCGGCAGCAATGATACTGATGAAGCATGCCCGATCAATTCATATTATAAGAGCTTGCATGGTCAATCCGTCTATACGGCAGCAGAGCTCAATGCTGCCGGAATAAGCGGTCCCATTGAGATCAGCCGGATCGGCTTTGACGTGAGCGAAGAACCTGAATCTGCTTTGCCAAACTTCATCATCCGGATGAAACACAGTGCAGACGTCAATGCAGCCAACTGGCAGAGCGCTGCGGGCATGCAAACGGTTTATACAAACGCTGCTTATATGCCTGATGCCGGAGGATACGATATGCTGGTGCTGGATCCGCCCTTCAGCTGGAATGGCGTCGACAATCTCGTAGTAGATACAGCCTTTAGCTTGCTTCAGAATTGGTCATATACCGGCAGGGTAAAATACAGCACTCTCTCAAACGGATACCGCTATGTGAGAAATGATGGCAGCGATCAAACAAATGTGTTCTCAGGCGGATCCACAACTTCAAAACGTCCCAACATCCGGCTTTCTACACAATATATGATGCAGATTCCACGGATCGAAGTAAGCCACACTGCTATTGATTTTGGCACTGTATTGATAAATACTGCTCAAAGCTCTTCATTCACGATCTCAAACCCGGGCAATGCGCCGTTGAGCGGATCCATCACTGTACCCACCGGCTACAGTGTTAGTGCGGATAGCAGGGCAAACCGGAAAGAAGGGCTCTCTCTTTCCCGTTTAAGCGGTGCAGCATCCAGAAACACAATAACATATAGCGTAGATCCCGGAGAAAGTCTGGAGCTATTTGTTTCCTTTAGTCCCACGGCAGTTCAGGCCTACTTGGGAGATCTGGAAATCACCCACAATGCCGAAGGAATGCCCCGGAGCATAGCTCTCAGTGGTCAGGGCGGAAAACCGGAGCTGGTGCTGAGTGACAATGCTTTCAGTGTGGATCTTGGGCCGGGTGAAGAGAGCACGCGTACTCTTACTATCTCAAACGCGGGTAATATGACATTGGATTATAGTATAGCTAAGGACAGCAGCGTATCCTGGCTGGAACTGAATGGGGGAGAGTCTGTAAACAACGTCATCGTAAGTGGAGGCAGCGCGCAGCAAATCGAGATTGCTTTCAGCAGCGTGAGTCTGCCTGTGGGCAGCTACAGTGCTACAATATCCGGCACTTCAAATGATCCCGACTACGCCAATTTCAACATTGCAATAGCGTTTAATGTGAAAGCTCCTTTGATTCAAATCAGTAGCACAAGTCTGGATTTTGGCATGGTTCCCGTGGGAGAAAGTGCCGATAGCAGTTTCACGATTTCAAATCCCGGCAATGATACTCTGGAGGGAGAATTGATCTGGAATCACATCCTGTTCAGCGTTTCTGAAGACAGAATTGAAGGACACAGGATCAGCGCAAAGCAGGATAGCCCGGAGGCAAGAGAATATTCCCGGCTTCAACCCTCGAGTCTGGCATTCAGTATCCCCGGAGGAGATAGCCGGACCTTCACTGTCTCGTTTTATGCAGCGGAGATGGGTGAATATAACGCTACAATTCAGATCGTAAGCAACGCTGCCGACGCGGCTCTCAGCCTCCAACTGAGCGCAATCGGTGTGCAAGCTGTTCTCCAGCATTATCCGAACTTTATCGAAGTGGACATAGCCTTTGGAGAGTCCGCTACCGAGGGAATTCAAATCGAAAACAATGGTAATATCCCTCTCATTTACACTATAGCGCGGGCACCCGGTTCATCTCTCTTGTATACAATCAATGGTTCCTATTCCCCGGTTGAGGGCAGCTTGGCCCCCGGAGGCCGAGCATCAATAAGTCTTGGCATTCATGCCGATATCGAAGAGAGTGAGGTCTTTCAAGCAGTAGATATCAGCTGCAACGATCCGGACAATCCCTTTGTGAGGATTCCATTAGTTGTAAATACTTACAATCCCAATCACGCTCCGTTGCTCAACCTGCCGGATAGCATCAGTATGGATATGAATGGCTATCTGTTGCTGGATTTCACAGCTTATATCAGCGATCCCGACGGAGATGTAACAACACTGGGAGTATCCGGAAACAGTAATGTCACAGTAAGCATCCAGGGCTATGTGGTTAGCTTCAGTCCCAACAGCGATTGGTATGGTGAGGAAACGATCACTTTCACACTATCCGACGGAAATCTGGAAACGAGCGATGATGTGCTGATGATTGTAAACTATGTAGTTTATGAGTTGGATGTTCCCGAGCCGATGATTATGGCAGATATGAACGGGATATCCATAAGCTGGCAAGCAATAAGCGATGCCCAGGAATACCACGTATACCGTTCCAGCAGTCCGGATGGGCCCTTCGAATTGATCGAAGTAACGAACAACACTTTCTATCTCGAAAGCACTATTGAAGATAAGGCTTTTTACTATATAAAAGCGGCGGTACCGGCGATAAGTGTAAAACAATAAGAAACATGAGCTCATCCAGTCCCTTGCCATAATAGTCCATAGCGGGCACACTGCTCATCGCACAGTAATTGCACTGTTGATCCCGGACATTTGTCCCTTCTATGGCACTGCTCTCATTGCATACGTTCTCAGTACGCCGCATAGCAGATTATTGTCCTGATCATGGCTCGTACATCTTTATTGTGATCAGCAAAGAGCATCGCAATTGCGGGGGAGTGGCCGGGACTCAGTCTTAGCGATGGGTTTGATTATTCAGCGATGTTACATACCGATGTTACCGGATTTCCACACATTGAGTGCTATTAGAGCAGAATCCTCTTGACAGATCTTCGGTAATGGATATAGTCGATAGCGTCAGGTGAGAAACGCATATTTTACGCTATGACAAGGGAGAAGACATTGCTGTTACAGAAGTATTTTGAAACGCGAATGCAGATGATCGACGAGGGTTTACACATGGCCCTGAAATTTGATAAACGCTACGCGGGGCAATTGAAAGAGGCGATGCTGAAGGCAGTGATACCGGGTGGTAAACGATGGCGCCCTCTGCTCTTGATCGCAATCTACGAAATGTTGACCGGGCTGAAAAAGAACAACAAACAGCTGCCGGATGTGGTGAAAGCTGCTTGCGCCGTGGAATTGATCCATAACGCTGCCATGGTGCACGACGATCTTCCCGCTTTAATGAACAAGAAAGAGCGCCGCGGATTGCCCGCGATTCATCAGGAATATGGCAACGCGGTGGCTATATTGGCAGCGGATGCCCTCTATACTCTCGGTTTCGAGCTGATGGGCGAGATTAAGGATGCCAAAAAAGCTAATCTGGCCATTCGCAATCTGTGTATCAATACCAAAAGTTATGGCCTCATCGGAGGTCAGGCAATAGATCTTGCCAGCAAACGTAAGGTAATGAAGATCAATACATTGCGATATATAGACATGAAAAAGGTAGGTTCACTCTTACAAGCTGCGGCAGAGATTGCCAGCATCCTGGCAGGCAGCGACGAAAACACCCGCCAGATCATGAGCACTTATGCCATCAATCTGGGTATGGCATATCAGATGATCGAAGACATCGAAAAAGACTATGCCCGCGGCAGTGACGGGCTGGATTTTAATGAAGAATTTGTACCTGTATCAAAGGCAAGTTATACCGGACTTATGGGCTTTGACAAAGCTCGCAAACAAGTAGAGACTCTTTTGGAAGATTGTTCTCGCAGCATAAAACCTTATCCCAATAATGCCGTGCTGATGGAATTCATCCAGATGATCAGTGAGAAGCTGCCCTGATACGGTCATGATCGATATTCACTGTCATATATTGCCAAATATTGATGACGGCTCCAAGGATACAGACAAAAGTCTGGAGCAGCTGAAAATCATGGAAGCGGGAGGCATAGAAAGGGTATATCTTACTTCTCATTATTTTCGGGGTCATTATCAATACAGCCGGGAAGAATACGACGCAAAGCTGGCGGCTCTGCAGGGTTCTGCCCGGAACGCGGGTTTGGGGCTGGATTTGCAAAGTGGTTTTGAGGTCTTTGTGCAGCCGGGCATCATCACAGACATTCAGGAAAAAAATCTCTGCCTTAGCAATAGCAAATACCTGCTCATAGAAAGCGAACTAAACGGACTCCCCGGAGATTTTTACAGTAATGTGTATCCTATGTTGAAAGCGGGATACAAGCCAATTCTGGCTCATGCAGAGCGCTATGTGAGCATCATGAAGAAGCCTTCCAGGGCCAGAGATCTGGTGGACAAAAATCTATATATCCAGACCAATGCCGGTGCGCTTTTAGGATATTATGGCGAAAAGGTGCGGCAAACTGCGTGGGTGATTTTAGAGAATGGCTGGAGTCATTTTGTGGCCTCGGACGACCATGTGAGAGGGGATTACGTCGCACTCTTTGAAGCTCATCGGATGATATCCGAACGCATCGACGAACATACGGCAAATCTGCTCTGCAAGGACTTCCCAGCGGCCATTGGCAACGACGATAAAATCCCCTATACATACGTTTATGTGCAGCGCCCCAAAGGCAAACGCCGCAAGGGCATCCTGGAGAGTATCTTTGGCTAAAGTGCTCATCACCGGAATCACTGGCTTCATCGGCAGAGCGGTTTTGGAAGGGATACTGCCGCTGGGCCATGACATACATGCTGTCATCAGGCCGGGAACATCACCCGAACGGCGGGTGGGATTGGAAAGAAAAGTAAATATAAAAGAGCTTGATTTGGCAGATACAGCGGGTCTGCGAGACTATCTGGCAGATTCAAACTTTGATACCCTGATCCACATCGGAGCTCTCAGAGGCGGGCGTAAAGCCACCAGAGATAACTATTACCGCAGCAATGTAAGCAGTACCGAACAAATGGTGGATTATTGCCTGAAACACAATGCCAGGCTGATCTTCTGCAGCTCTGTAGGAGTATTTGGAGCCATCCCCAACGAATTACCCGCCAATGCTCAGACCACGCGCAACCCGGATAACTACTATCATTATACAAAGATTGAGGCGGAAAAGGTAATCGGAAAGGCTATTCTCCATGGCCTGCATGCTGCTATCATCCGTCCCAGCATCACCTATGGGACCAAAGACAAGGGCTTTCCCTATCAACTGGTGAAAATGGTGGACAAATATCACTTCCCGCTCATCAATAAACGCATCTGGCTGCATTTGTGCCACATCGAAGCTCTGGTTGAAGCCTTCAAATGGTGCCTGCAACACGATTTTCAAACCGGTTTGGCATGGAATGTGGCAGATCGGGAACCGGTGCAACTTCAAGCGTTGGTGAATTTCATCTCGCGGCAACTTCATGGCAAAAACTATCCTGCTATCCTCAGTGTGGACCGTTTTTTCTTCTCATTGGGAGAGAAACTTTCGCGCCGGATGAAGAATGAACTTTTTGTCAGCAGGTTTGAACTGATCTCCAAAAGCTGGTTTTACGACGTGCAACAATATTATGCTAGTATGGAGACCTTGGGGATCAAGCCCCATTATACCATTCCGGATATTCGTATTACTATCGATGACTACCGGAGGAACTGATGGCAATTCCCATCATCAATGGCTGGCGAAACTACTATCCGATTGCTCATGAGGGACTTGGTTCCTCTTATGAGAGAATCATAATAAATAAGCTGCTTTTAAAACTCTATAAATCATATGGTTATCATAGTGCCCTTGAGAGTCCCTGCTTTGGCTTTACCGGGATTAGCGGGATCAATCTTGTCCCTCTGGCTCAGGCGGGATGCGAAGTGTATCTGGAGGATCACGATCCGGAACGGATTGAGATGATCAAAGCAAGCTGGAAAAAGCTGAAGCTGAACATGGAAATCAGATGCAATCCCGGCTATCGCAGCCTGGATTATCCGGATCAAGCCCTGGATTTCGCTTTCAATTTCTCCGCGATGTGGTTTGTAGAGGATCTTGCTGTATTTATCGCCGAACTGTGTAGAGTAACGCGGGAACATATCCTGATCTGCGTTCCGAATCGCAGCGGTATAGGCTACAAGGGACAATTGAAGGGATACAGTCCCGATTTGTATCCTCAGCTTCGTCCGAATCACATCGATCCACAAAGCATCATCTGGTATATGCAAAAGGCAGGATGGAGCCTATGGAAACAGGATTATATCGATTGCCCGCCCTGGCCGGATATCGGCATGAATAAAGAGGACTATCTGCGCTCGTTAAGTGGCAGAGAATCCAATAACGATCACACCGGAATTGCAGCAGAAAAAGCGTTGTCGATCATGCCATATTATCTGGGGCAAGATCCCGGCTTTGCTGCACGTATGCTGCGCTTTCAAGCCCTTGAACTTCTGGCTCCCAGATGCTTTAAACACATCTGGGCGCATCACCGTTATATGCTCTTTGCCAAGTGAACACGCGTAATAAAGTCTTTTTGACAGTTGGCAGCTTGATCGGAATAGGACTTATCGTCCTCTGGCTCAGCTACATCCCACTGGGAGAATTGAAAGAGTATTTCAGCCGAATCCGTCCGCTCTATGTAATATGGGCATCCTTGTGCTATTTGGGAGCGTATTTTGTGCGTTCCTTGCGCTGGAACCTCATCTTGCGACAGAGTATGAAAATACCGCTTAGAGACACCTGGCTTTACGCGATGGGGGGAAATCTTGTGAATTACATCATCCCCATCCGGGCGGGGGAATTGGTCAAATGCTGGTTTATCAAAAAGAACCACAATCTGGGCATGGCGCAAAGCCTACCCTCGGTTTTTATCGACAAAACTTTCGATACTCTGGCCATTATCAGTGTGATCTTTTTGATTCCTTTTTTGACCATCAAACTGAATCCCGCGCTGAATGTGCTATTGGCTATATTGCTTTTGGTCTTCATTCTTTCCGTGGGTTTGCTCTTACTGGCGGCCTGGCGCAAGGACTTGGTATTGAAGGTGTTGACACTACTTGTGAAGCTAAGTCCCCAGAGCTTGAAAGCGCGGATGAAAGAGCTTTTGGAGCAGTTTGTGGACGGGCTCAATCTTTTTGAGCACAAACCGGCTAAGCTGGTATGGGCAGTGATCCTTACCATGATTGGGATTCTTTTGGACGGCCTGTATTTTTATCTGATCTTTGAAGCCTTTGGCATCGAATTCAGCTTTCTAATGGTGCTATTTGGCTACACTCTGATCAATATGAGTTATGCGTTGCCTCAGCCTCCGGCGCAATTGGGCAGCAACGAGTGGATGATGATTATCATCTTTAGTTTGGGATTTAATTTGACAAAGTCCAGTGCTTCGGCGATTATGGCATTTGCGCACATTCTCACAGCCCTGTTGATGGGCATCGTAGGCGCATTTGCCTTTGCGTATGCGGGTTTTGAGGTGCTGAAAATGATCTTCAAAGGAGAGAAAATAGATGGATAACAGCATACAGAGGATAGAGGAATTGAGCCTGGCAGTAAAGGCATTAAAAAGCGAAATAGCCAAGGTGATAGTGGGCCAGGAACAAGTGATAGACCATGTACTTACCGCTCTTTTTGCCAATGGACATGTGCTTATCGAAGGCGTTCCCGGTTTGGCCAAAACCCTGATGATCTCTTCTTTGGCGCAAAGTCTATCGCTCAGCTTTTCACGTATTCAATTCACTCCGGATCTTATGCCTTCGGATATTACCGGTTCAGACATCCTGGTCTCAGATTCTGCTACGGGGCTACGAGGCTTCGAATACCTGAAAGGACCTGTGTTTGCAAACATTATTCTGGCAGACGAAATCAACCGCACTCCACCGAAAACCCAATCCGCTTTGTTACAAGCTATGCAGGAAAACACTATCACCAGTGGTAATAAGACATGGGAGCTGGATAGACCCTTCATTGTGATGGCTACCCAAAATCCGATTGAGCAGGAAGGCACTTATCCCCTTCCGGAAGCGCAATTGGACCGCTTCATGTTCTATATAAACATCGATTATCCCTCATTTGAGGAGGAGTGTAAAATAGTGGAAAATACTACCGGTGGAGCAATTCAGCAGATCAAAGCGCATCTGGATGCGGAAAGGATCATTGCCTTGCAGGAAGCGATCCGTCTGCTTCCGGTGAGTGAGCATGTGCTAAAATATGCCGTTGAGCTAACCCGGCGCACACGTCCCAACAGCTCCGATGCCGATCCGGAAATAAAACGTTGGGTCAGCTGGGGAGCAGGACCGCGAGCATCGCAATACTTGATCCTGGGAGCCAAAGCCGTTGCCGCTCTGGCGGGAAGGCTGAGTCCCTCCGAAGAAGATGTGCGTCAGGTAGCACCGATTGTATTGAAACACAGAATATTGGTATCCTTTGCGGCTGAAGCCGAGGGGATCAATTCCTCCGAGATCGTCTCTCGCTTGCTAAAAGGGAGAGGCCAGGCCTAAGGAGTCTTAATGAAACGCCCGATGATCCTGTCTCTGCTGTTACTCATCAGTATCAGCTGCGCCGCCATCGACAATCGCTTTCTCTATCCTCTGGGTATAGTAAAGGATTCTGAAGCATACAGTATTGATGTTTCCGATTCTCAAGTGCTTACCAGAAATCAAAAACAACTGTGGATATACAGCACTTTCAATGCTTGGCAACCACGCCTCGAAACATCCTACAACTCGTTGGCCCGCATCGAAGACGTCAATTTCCAAAGTGGTAATTACATCTATGTGTCCAGTCGTGAACCTACCAATGTGTTGAGTGCTATAGATTCCTTGAATCAATTTGGAAAGATATACTTTGTAGACACTTTGATCGGAGACAAGATTACCAGAGAAGGCGCAACATTATATGTGGCAGATCGTTATAGAGGCATTGATATCATAAATGTCGGCAGCGGAGGGGGCAATGATCTATTGGCGAACTTCGCGGAAAAATGGGGTGTGAGAGATTTTATAGCTGAGTACCCCTACATCTATGCTTTAAACGATTTTGGCCTGGTGACCGTGGATATCAGTGATCAGAAGTTTCCGCTGAGTATCGCCACCAATTACCAGCTACCGGACGCACGCTATCTGGTAAAAAATGGGGAGTATGTGTACATCGCTTCCGGAAAAGATTTGCTGGTTCTCTCCATTAGAGACGTGAATAAACCGATCCAGGTGGGGCAGATGCGGCTGTTCAACGACATCCAGTCTTTGGCAGTGAAAGATAACCGCCTCTTCGTGGCTTTAGGACAGGGTGGAGTGAAGATCCTGGATATCTCGGTTCCCAATCGCATTGTGGATATGAACACCTTCTATCCACCATTCCCCGTGTATGATGTCGCCCTTGAAAACGACTATATTTATATCGCGATGGGCAAAGACGGCTGGATGATATACGAATATCGCTGAGGAATTGCGCCAAGTTCGGAAATCTTGAATACGGAGCCTAATCTACGGCAGGAGCTTCACAAAGCATCATTCATAGTTCCCCCAAATAATGGCTGAGCATTTCTGCGTGGACTCCGGATACCGGCAGGTTCTCGACCTTGCGCCTCTCCTGAGGCGTCAATCATGGCACAGCGAAGGCAAAGCCTAAGCATTCCATCAACTGCAGCCCTCCAAAACAGCACTCATAATTTACTCTCAGCTGCGACATTTACCTAAAACACCTTAGTTCCAATATCACATTATATCGTAAAGCTCTATATATCAGAGCTTTATGTATCTTAAGACCAAAGAAAGCAGCTGATATCTCCCTGTATTCAGGTCGTTTATCACTTCTTAATCAAGCCTTCATCAAGCGTTAATTATTAACGCTTGATTAACGCTTGATGACCACTTGATTAACACTGTCTACAGAGCTGACAGTGAGATTGGGAATTTGGTCTTCTGATTTCGTGATTTCTGATTTCGGATCCAAGGACTTCCAAGGACTCATTGGCGTGTCACCCTTAAAAGTATCCACCCTAAGGAGCTGATAATAATGACCGAGAAAGGACTCATCCAAGGATTCATTTTCCAAGGGCTTTCCCAAGACATATTCAAAGACTTTTTCCAAGTACATATTCCCAAAATGTACTCCAAACACAATTCCAGCTCATTCTAGCTGTGCACATGTCACAGTTCCGTAACAATCTCAGACACAGCTTCATCGGGCCAAGCTCGGTAATGCTCCTGTGCAAGCCACCCAATAGGCTGCTACGGAAGAGGGTTAAAGATCAGATAAAGATAGGATAGATGCCGGATCTGGATCGGCCGGAATAAATTACCGGGGAATGTGAGACCATTTTCATTTGACAAAGGAAGGGCATTGGGATTTTCTGCGCTCTCAGAGGTAAAAAAATTGTTAAAGAAAATCATAATCAAAGGTGCCGGTGAGCACAACCTGAAAAACATAGATTTGGAGATCCCTCGAGACAAACTGGTGGTTTTTACCGGAGTGTCCGGTAGCGGAAAAAGCTCTCTAGCCTTCGATACGCTGTATGCTGAAGGTCAAAGGCGTTACGTGGAATCACTCTCCGCATATGCCAGGCAGTTTCTGGGACAGATGGACAAGCCCAAGGTGGATTTCATTGAAGGACTGTCTCCGGCTATATCCATCGAACAAAAAGCCAGCAGCAAGAATCCACGTTCCACAGTGGGTACTGTTACCGAGATTTACGACTATCTGCGTGTTCTTTATGCTCGGGTCGGGGTGCAACATTGCTATCAATGCGGTGCGCCGGTGGGCTCGCAGACTGTGGATCAGATGGTGGAACACCTCATGCAAAACCCACCGGGAAGCAAGCTGCAGATCCTGGCACCGATTGTTCAAAACCGTAAAGGCGAACATAAGGACGAACTGGAACAGCTGCGATCTGAGGGCTTTGTCCGAGTTATGATCAACAATGTGCTGCGAAATCTGGATGAAGAGATCGTGCTGGATAAAAAGAGCAAGCACAATATCGATGTTGTGGTGGATCGCCTTGTGATCAAAGATGGTGTGCATGCTCGCATGGCAGATTCTTTGGAACTGGCACTCAAACTCACTGATGCTTTGGTGAAAATCGACTATCCTGATCTTGATCGGGTAGAATTGCTCTCGGCTCAAAACGCCTGCGCTACATGTAATATTGGTTATGATGAATTGAGTCCCCAGAGTTTCTCTTTCAACAGTCCCATCGGGGCCTGCCCCTCATGCAACGGCTTGGGATACCGGTTGGAGTTTGATCAGAAATTGGTAGTGCCGGATCCGGAACGCAGCATCATGGACGGAGCTGTGGTGCCCTGGGGAAGACTGGAGGCAAAGAAAGACAGTTGGACCCTCAATATGGTGCAAAACCTCGCGAGAGCATACAATTTCGAGCTTGACGTGCCTTGGAAACATATCCCTGAGATCGTACAACAACTGATTCTCTACGGTTCGGGGTCTAAGAAATTCAAAGTTGGGTGGCAAAACGAGCGTGGCAAGGGCGAATTAATGATGCGTTTTGAAGGTGTGATGAACCAATTGAAGCGCAGATTTCATGAAACTACTTCCGACGATATGCGGCGCTATTATATGCAATTCATCAGCGACAAGGCCTGTCCAGATTGCAACGGCAACAAGCTGAAAGCGGCTTCTCTGGCCGTGAAAGTGCAAGATAAATCCATTGCCGAGATTACGGCGATGAGTGTGAGCCAGGCCTATGATTTCTTCAATAAACTGAAACTGAGTGGAAATCAATTGATTATCGCCGCAGAAGTATTGAAAGAGATCCAAGCCCGCTTGGGCTTTTTGATGGCTGTAGGCTTGCATTATCTGTGTCTGGACCGGCGTTCGCCCACACTTTCCGGGGGTGAATCCCAGCGCATCAGGCTCGCCAGTCAGATAGGCTCACAATTGGTGGGAGTGATGTATATCCTAGATGAGCCCTCCATCGGTTTGCATCAAAGAGATAACGCTAAATTGGTGAGTATGCTGTTGCAATTGCGCGATTTGGGAAACAGCGTGATCGTGGTGGAACACGATGAAGATACCATGCGCAGCGCGGATATGATAGTTGATTTTGGCCCTCGCGCCGGAGTCTATGGCGGTCAGATCGTGGCGCAAGGAAAACTGGAAGATATCAAAAACAATTCCGAATCCCTTACCGGAGCCTATTTATCGGGAAGAATGAGCATTCCCATTCCCCAAAAACGCATGAAGCCGGACGCACGAGTGCTAAGCATTATGGGCGCCAAACACAATAACCTCAAAGAGATAGATGCGCATATCCCGCTGGGAATGTTTGTCTGCATCACCGGCGTGTCCGGCAGCGGCAAGAGCTCGCTGATCAATCAAACCCTTTCACCATATCTGAACAACCATTTTTTCCGTTCCAACCATAAGGTGGGTAAATGCACAGAAATCAGAGGCGTGGAGCACATCGACAAGGTGATTAACATCGATCAGCAGCCCATCGGCCGCACGCCACGAAGCAATCCCTGTACCTACATCAAACTCTTCGATCCCATCCGCAATCTGTTTTCTGAATTGCCCGCTTCCAAGATGCGGGGTTTCAAACCGGGACGTTTCTCTTTCAATGTAAAGGGTGGTCGCTGTGAAGCATGTGAAGGCGCCGGAGTGCGCCAGATAGAAATGCATTTTATGGCCGATATTTACGTAACATGTGAGGTTTGTAAGGGTAAACGCTATAATAATGAGACTTTAAACGTACGTTATAAAGGGAAAAACATTGCAGAGATCTTGGATATGGATGTGCAAGAAGCAGTGGAATTCTTTGACGCTATACCATCCATCAAAAAGAAGCTTAAAACTCTGCGTGAGGTAGGCTTGGATTATATCAAACTGGGACAACCGTCAACCACACTGTCCGGAGGAGAAGCGCAACGGATCAAGCTTTCCAAGGAGCTGAGCCGTCCCTCCACGGGTAATACCCTCTATCTTTTGGATGAACCCACCACCGGCTTGCATTTTGATGACATCAACAAGCTTTTGAAGGTGCTGAAGAAATTGGTGGCGATGGGCAATACCGTGGTGGTGATTGAGCACAATCTGGACGTAATAAAATCCGCGGATTGGATCATCGATCTGGGCCCGGAAGGGGGAGATGAGGGCGGAAGAATACTGGCTGAAGGAAGTCCCGAGAAGATAATGGAGATCAAGGAAAGTGCTACCGGGCAATTCCTGAAAGTACACTACGAGCGAGAAATGCTTGCCTTGGGCGAACCAATCTCTCCAAAGAACTCCAAACCCAAAAAGAGCCGCAAAAAGAAGGTTTGAGCTATGCATGTGAGATTCAGCTATCAGGCTTTAACTGCAGGCAGATACGAAGTTGGTATAGCCGGAGATTTCACTCATTGGAAGATACTGTCATTGCAGGACTTTGGGGGACTGTATCTGATCGATTTTGACCTCAAACCCGGGCGCTATAGCTATAAGTACATCATCGACGGCGTGTGGAGGACAGATCCCTCAAACAGCCTGCAGGAAGCAGATCCCTATGGTGGCAGCAATTCCATCATCGTAGTAGAAGAAGAGAAAGCTCCGCAAAATTGGGATGAAGCACTGAACGCTGCCGCCAAACAGGATGCTCGCTCTTTCATCAATGCTTTCCGCCCTGCTGTGGCTGCTTTGGAATTGCGTTTCAGCTGGTATGCGGGACTGGCAGATGAGATATGGTTCGAATTCTCTGATGCCAAATTGCCCATGTTCCCTTTGGGTCGCAAGAGCGGCTTGATGATCTGGCACCGGCAGATTCAGATCCGGCAACCGCGACGTTTTCACGTTTGCATAAGGCATCGGGAAAAAACTGTGTATATGGGCATGGAAGGTTTTGTTCAACGCAAGAAGGACGCGACGCCCCTTGTGGTTGATCCCTCGTCTTGGCGTGTCTTTGAGATACCACAATGGCTAAAATCTTCCGTGGTTTACCAGATCTTTCCGGATCGCTTTTGCAACGGAAATCCCGATAATGATCAGGACTTCAGCGAAAGCTACTATCAAGCAAGCAATATCAAGCCAAAACCAGGTGAGATTCTGGGACCCAACCGGGAGTATTTCCACTTGGTGAAGGATTGGAGCGATATTAGCACTTTAAAACAAAGCCCCTGGCAGGAAGAAGGAATTCCGGATTGGCATTCTTTCTATGGTGGAGACATAGAGGGTGTTGTACAAAAACTTGATTATCTGGTAGATACAGGAATAAACCTCATCTATTTTAACCCTTTATGGGAAGCAAAGTCCAATCACAAATATGATGCGGCTCATTTTAAGCGCATTGATCCTCATTTTGGAAATGAGCAAGAGCTCAAAAAATTGGTGCTTTTAGCCCATCAAAAAGGCATCAGAATCATTCTGGATGTTGCTTTCAATCACAGCGGGGAAGCGTTTTGGGCCTTCAGAGACACCGTTGAAAAGGGTCCCGATTCACCATATTGGCATTGGTACGATTGGCACAAATGGCCCTTGCCGGATCCCCTGCCGCCGGATTTTCAACCGCGTGAATATTATCAATGCTGGTGGGGCATCAAAGATATGCCGGATCTGAACTACGATCTTTCCCGGCAGCATCCTTATGAGAATTATATCCGAGACATCAATAACGCCGAGGTCAATTGGGATTTGGTGAATCATATCCTGGACGCGGCTTCGTGGTGGATATCAGATATTGGTATGGACGGCTTTCGTCTGGATGTGCCGGATGAAGTGCCCTGGTGGTTCTGGCAGCTGTTTCGCGAGCGCATAAAAGGCTTGAAACCGGACGCCTGGCTAGTGGGTGAGATCTGGAACAATGCCCGCGCCTGGATAGCTGAGCAGTATTTTGATTCTGTGATGAACTACGCCTATTTCAAGAATCCTGTTTTGGAATTCTTTGTGCAAAAATTGTGTAGTGCCAAGGAGTTTAAACTGAAGATTGAGGAGGGGCTAACTGCTTATCCGGCGCACGCAAGCCGGGTGATGATGAACCTTTTGGGCTCGCATGACACCCTGCGGATCAGGCACTTGGCCAAGGATAATATCACAGCTTTGAAACAAGCGATATTCTTTCAGATGACCTTCGTGGGGATCCCGCATATCTATTATGGTGATGAAATCTATATGGATGGCGCCAAGGATCCGGATAATCGTCGACCTTTCAATTGGGCCTGGCAGGAGGATCCCAAAGCCATCGAGATGCGCGAATTTTATAAGGCTACGATTCGGCTGAGAAAAGAACACAGGCTGCTGCGAGAGGGAGAATTCTGCTTTACAAAGAGTTGTTCCCGGATGCTCGTGTATAGGCGCTATGATGAGGATGAATGCCTGTATTGCGGCATAAATCTCGCCAATGAAGACAAACTGATGCCAGTAAATGGAGAGATCGTGTTTGGCTACAAAACTCCTCACCGGTCTACCGAGGGGATTCTACTGCCGCCCGGCGCGATGTGTGTGTTGCGAGAAAAGCCCCGGACTCGCGGCAAAGCATAAAAAAACCGGCTCTTTCGAACCGGTCTTGTTACTATAGATTTATCAGTCTTCTGTTCTAAGCACTTTGCTCACCTTGGGTGCGCGCAATCTATGACTTACCGGGTAACCGGATCCCAAAAGCGGACGCAGGTAATAGCGGAAGTCGTCCGTAACGTTGTTGCCTTCGGCATTAATGAAGTTATCCGGCATATGACGGGTTTTTCGCGCTACATCAGAGAGCTTTTCCAATTGGTAATTTACAGAGTAGTAGCCGGTACGCTGGATGGAGATTGATCCGTCCAGATTGTACCATAGCGCATAATGTGCGGCACGTTCGCCCACTTCGCGGGCTTCGCGTTGATCCACATCGGACACACAGCCCAGAAAAGAACGCTGCAAATAGCCGAAAGTATCGCTGCGAACGCGTTTTATCTTCAATTTATCTCTCACCAGATCACACAGCAGATCGCCCAGCATCCCCGTTCCGGATAGCTGCACATTGCCATGAGCATCGCGTTCGACGTTTTTGGTGAGCTTGGAGATCATGGGCTTGCCCTCTTCATCCACAATTCCCTCGGAAACGGCTACTATGCAACGGCCATAGTGATCATAGGCCTTTTTTACGTCTTTGAGGAATGAATCGCGGCTGAAAGGACGTTCGGGCATGTAGATCAGATGTGGTCCGTCGTCGGGATACTTTTGCCCTAAAGCGGATGCGGCAGTTAAAAAGCCTGCATGACGCCCCATTACAACCCCGATATACACTCCGGGTAAGGCGCGGTTATCCAGATTCACTCCGGCGAAAGCTGATGCCACAAATCTGGCAGCAGAACCATAACCGGGGGTGTGGTCACTAAGGACAAGATCATTGTCGATGGTCTTTGGGATATGGATAGCACGGAATTCATATTCTGCCAGTTGAGCCTGCTCATTCACTATGCGCACTGTATCTGAGGAATCATTTCCGCCGATGTAGAAGAAATAGCGGACATCGTGGGCTTTTAGTACCTTAAATATCTCTTTGCAATAGGCTTCGTCCGGTTTGTCGCGCGTGGAAAGCAAAGCGCTGGAAGGTGTGTTTGCCACTTGTTCCAAGTTGTGAGTGGTTTCTTGAGTAAGATCAATAAATTCTTCATTAATAATGCCATGCACTCCATACAAAGCGCCATATACTCTGGTAACTTGGGGAAATTTTCGGGATTCCAATGCCGCCCCCACCATGGATTGATTTATAACCGCGGTAGGCCCGCCACCCTGGGCAATGACCACTTTTCCTTCGAGCTTCATCGATTTCCTCCTTTGGGAATCTATATCTTGTTTCAATAATTCAAGCTTTGGCGACCCTTGGAATTTTGTCCAGCAGAAAATGCTTGCCTAAATCCGCTTTGATAAAAGAGTGGAACGTGGAGGTAGTATGAGCTACATAGTACTTGCGCGCAAATATCGCCCGCAAAGCTTCTCTGAAGTATACGCACAGGACCACGTAACCAAGATTCTGCAGAGCGCGATCTCGTCCGGACGCATCGCCCACGCCTATCTGTTTACTGGTCCCCGCGGAGTAGGAAAGACCTCGCTGGCACGCATCATGGCAAAGAGCCTGAATTGCGTAGATGGTCCCACCACTCATCCCTGCAATGTATGCACAAATTGCACGGAAATCACAGCAGGAGTATCTCCGGATGTGATTGAAATCGACGGAGCCAGCAACACCGGTGTGGACGATATCCGGGAGTTGCAAAAGGAGCTTTTGTATGCCGCCAGCGGTTCGAAATACAAGATATACATCATCGATGAAGTTCACATGCTCTCCAAAAACGCTTTCAACGCCCTGTTGAAAACTCTGGAAGAACCTCCTGAAAATGTGATCTTTATCTTTGCCACCACCGAACCGCATAAAGTATTGCCCACCATCATATCCCGCTGTCAACGCTATGATTTCAAGCGTATTCCCATCGAAGCCATCGTAGCCCGGTTGCGTGAATTGGCCGAACAGGAAGGCATCAAAGCAGATGACGAATCCTTATACCTGATTGCCCGCAAGGCCGACGGCGGTATGCGGGATGCTTTGTCACTGATGGATCAGACTATCAGCTATTGTGCCAATGATATTCAGATCGCCCAAGTGCGGCAAATCTTTGGTATGATCCCAAATCAGCTCTACTACGACTTTATGTGCCACATCAAGGATCACGACGCGCAAAAGCTCATCATCAGCCTGCACCAGATCTTTGAAGAGGGCACGGACTTGCAAGAATTCATCGCCAATATGATGGAGTATTTACGTTTGGTATTGCTCAGCAAATTGGGCATCGGGATCAAGGATGTAAGCGCGGAGGAATTGCCGCTCTTTGCCGAGGTTGCCAACATGTTCAGTCAGAACGACCTGATGTATATTATGAGTCAATTGATGCAGACCCGTCTCGACATACGGCAGAGTAACAACCCCTATTTGCTGATCGAGGCCACTATGATAAAGCTGTCCCGTTTGGATGAGATAGAGGACATCAGCAGATTGATAAACAGTCTTAAGCAAGGTGGGAACTCCTTGAACACAAGCTTCACTCCTCCTGCACCCGGCACGGGAAGGGTTCAGGAGCCAAAGCAGAGGCATATAGCCCAAACGAGTCCACCGGTATCCGAGCTGAAAGAACGCGAGCAAAAAACCAAGGAAATGCCGCGCCCCGAGGCGACTATCGATAGCTTAAAGGCTATTTGGGACGATCTTACTCAGAGAATCCGTAAGAGCAGTCAATTGGCCGGCTTGGCCTTTAAAAGTGCACAAATTCAAAATATGACAGATACAGTGATAAACCTGAAGCTGGATTCAGTCACAAATTTTAATGCCATCAAATCCCATCTGGAAAGGGTTGAAAGCATAATCAGCGATGTGTTTGGAAAGGCGCTGCGGGTGAATTTGATGCTGGAAGAAAAAGATGCGCCCACGAAAGTGGAGATCAAGCGTAAAAGCATAGACGACATCAAAGCGGAAAATCCGGAGTTGAAGGCCTTTATAGAACAAACAGAAGCGAGGTTGGTCTGATATTTACCATTGTTTTCGCCCTCCTGAGCCTGGTCTATCTGGTGTTTTTGCTCCGGATAGGTCGCTCAATGAAACGCAGTTTGCCCCCCAAGGCAGCATTTAATCATGAGTCCGAGCCCATTAGCGTTATCATCGCGGCAAGAAACGAAGCACACAATCTACCTCGTTTATTGACCTCGCTGGCGCAATTGCTGCCCATCGACGCGGCTTATGAAGTAATCATCGTTAATGACCATTCCACGGATGATAGCTTGGATGTACTGAAAAACTGGGACGGTCAATTCGGCATTCGAGTGCTGGATTTTCAACAGAGCCTTGAGGGCATAGTTGGCAAAAAAGCTGCTCTGCAAAAAGGCATTGATGCAGCAAAATACGATGTTCTGGCTTTTACAGACGCGGATTGTATCTTGCCGGAGACCTGGTTGCAAGAGATTACGCGCCAGATGAGCCCGCAAACGGATTACATCCTGGGCTATAGCACCATTATCTCCGAAGTGGGAGAGAGCAATCTGAGCCTGATCAATTTTGAACGTAGCGTATACTATGCTTTGGCAGGCGCGGGAATCTATGAACGCAAGCCCATCACAGCCATGGCCTGCAATCAGGTTTACCGCAAATCCCTGTTTAATAAAGCGGGCGGTTTTGAGGGGATTGCTCACCTGTTGAGCGGAGACGACGACCTACTCTTGATGAAGATGATGCCCTTTGCCCGGGAAGCATATTACAATCCTGCCCCTGCCATGCAGGTCGTGAGTGTGGAGGGCAAGAGCGTGTCCAAACGTCATAACAAAAACATCCGCAGAGCCTCGAAATTTCGCTATCATCCCAGGTACTTGAAGCTCATGTCTGCGTTTGTCTTTTGCTATTTTGTGCTGTTTTACACGGCTATCATTATGCTCACGCTAGGAACGGGAAACATGATCATACTGGGGGTAGTGACACTCAAATCCCTGTTTGAACTGGGTCTTTCCCAAAGCCACCTGGCTATGGTTCACAAGACTCATCTGGGGATACTGTATTTCACGCAAATCTTTGTATTCCCCTTGCAATTCATCTACTACGCTCTGCGTGGATCTCTGGGCGGATACAAATGGAAGTAGATTGATAGAGCGATATTAACATATCACGGCTATTGCCAATTGCTGATCTGTCCATTAAATGTAGAGGTGGTATTATGCCACTTGTGATGCAATGTCTGCTTCGTTATGACATGATATTGCCGGGCTAAGTGGCTTTATTCCCATACCACAACATGGGCGGTGGGAATCCGGTGACCGTAGTTTGATATGTATTTGCTTTATTCCCATACCACAACATGGGCGGTGTATTGAGAATACATCAAGTCTTATCCAACGTGAGAGCTACAACGGTCCCGGTGAACGCAAATTGGAGTTTTCAGTGATGGTAAACATCCGCTTATAGTATCCACCTCGGGAAAATGCAATTGACCGGCAGAAGGAGCTTTGCAAATCGAATAAAATCGAACGCCACACATCCGGTAAGCAGGGCTGGACGCCAGTACCAAAAGAGCCTGAAAACAAATGGGAGTGTGCAAAACCCGATTTTCATTGACAAAAGCCGCCTATCAGTTTTATGTGATATAAAAGACCAAATAATGGAGTCCAAAATGCTAAGGCAGATACTGTTATCAAAGCTTCATCGGGCCACGGTGAAGGAATGCGATATAAATTACAATGGCAGCATCAAGATCGACGAAGAGTTGCTGGAAGCCAGTGGAATGCAAGAGTTTGAACGCGTTGAAGTGTTCAACATCACTAATGGCAACCGCTTCAGCACATACATAATCAAAGGCGAAAGAGGCAGCGGCATGATTGGCATCAACGGTGCTGCCGCGCGTCTGGCCCATGAAGGCGATAGAATCATCGTGATCAATTACGGGATGCTGGACGCTGCCGAATTGGCTACGCATAAACCCCGCATCCTGATCCTGAACGAGAACAACAGAATCGATTCCATTATCTAAAAATGCAAGTCATAAAATCCCTCACCCAGATGCTGGCTTTGCAACATCCCCAAGAGGCACGCATCGGCTTTGTTCCCACCATGGGCTTTCTGCATGAGGGTCATTTGAGCTTAGTTGCAGAGTCCACAAAGAATTGCGATATCACCATAGTCTCGATCTTTGTGAATCCCGCCCAATTTGGCCCCAACGAAGATCTGGAGAGCTATCCCCGTGACCTCGATCGGGATCTGGCTCTTTTGGAGCAGAACGGCGTGGATTATGTCTTCTTTCCCGATCCGGATATGATGTACCCAAAACCTTATCACACCTGGGTAGAAGTAAGTGACTTATCCGGCATCTTGTGTGGTGCCAGCCGTCCCGGCCATTTTCGGGGAGTTTGCACTGTGGTTCTGAAGCTAGTGAATATCGTGAAACCACATTTCATGTATATGGGGGAGAAGGATTTCCAGCAACTTACCATTCTCACTATAATGCATAGAGACCTGAATCTCAGCACACGTATAATTGGTTGCCCCATTATCCGCGAATCCGATGGATTGGCAAAAAGCAGCCGCAATGTGTATTTGAACTCTGCGGATCGAAAGATCGCAGTCTGCCTTTCTCAAGCTTTATTCAAGGCCAGAAGTGCAGTAGCTGCCGGCTTCAGAGATGCGGCCGCGCTCATTGCTACAGCCAAAGCCGATATTACAGCATCAGGCGCGAAAGTGGACTATGTGGAGATCGTGAGTGCCACAGATCTCAGCAAGGCAGACATAATCGATGAACAAAGCCGTATGCTGATCGCCGTTTATGTGGGTAAAACCCGGTTGATAGACAACCTACAGCTGCTTTAGCTATCGGGCTGTTCTGCGCCTCAGCGTCGATTTTTTCAGGTTTCCCTGTCCGGATCAGCAAGCTTTCCCGGTTATGGGGTTCTATAGCTTTTAGGACCATGCGGTAATTGGGATTAGCCACATCTGTTTCCGGCTCGCATTCACTTGTAGGGGTTCATAGGCGAAAAGCTAATGCAAAGCTTGACAGAACAATGCCCTGTAAAAAACTGGCATTTCATATATAAATAAGTATACTATAAGTCAATTGCGAAAGTGGCGGAATTGGCAGACGCGCTGGACTTAGGATCCAGTAGGTTCACTCCTGTAGGGGTTCGAGTCCCCTCTTTCGCACCAAAAGATTGGATTTTTTACTAAGGAGAATAAATGCAGGTAGAATTTAATGCTATCAACGCTGTAACAAAAGAGATCAATATCACCATACCGGCAGATGACGCTGTCAAAGCTTGGGAAAAGTATCTGCGCAAAGCAGCCAAACAGGTGGATGTGCCAGGATTCAGAAAGGGAAAAGCTCCGCTAAGCCTGATTGAAAGAACTCATGGCGCTTTGTTGAAAGACCATTTTATAAAAGACAGTGTGAACGACTACTTTGAGGCAGCCGCCAAAGAACATGATATCAATTATCTGCTGTTTCCAGACGTGAAAGAAACGCAGTGGGAAAAAGGCAGTGATATGCAGATCAAGATCGAAATCGAGCATGAGCCGTCTATCGAATTTAAGCAATTGGATAATCTTGATGTGCCCCATAATCCCATCACTCTGGACAGCGAAGTCGATAAATATCTGGAAGACCTGAAGAATGAAAATGGTACTGTGATTGATGCCGACGAAGCTGTCGAAAATGACCATGTGCAAGTGGAGCTTAGCTTTAGCCTGCAGGAAAATGTGATTACCAAGAACGCTTCATTTTTTGCGGGCTCCTATCCCGAACACCGGGCTTTACCGGAATTGATCGGCAAGAAGATAGGTGATACTATCGAAACAGAACTAAGCGGTATGGATATCAAATTGGTGTCCAGAGACAGCTCATTAAAGCTGGACAACGAAGCTCAGTTTGCCGTGAAAATAATGGTCAATTCCATAGAGAGGATGCAATATCCCCAGCTCAATGATGACTTTGCCAAAGACATGGAATTTGATGATATGGCAGCGATGCGCGCCAAGATTTCTGCAGATATGAAGCTGGCAAACGAACACAAAAATATCGACGTGGCAAATTATGCCATCGTGAACAAACTCTATGTGGATAACAAGTTCGATCTGCCCGTCAAAACCATCGGTTATCTTGCTCAGCAGGAAGCTCAGAACCATCCGAATAAACAGTACCATCAATTCCTGGAGTATCAATATCGCATGCAGATATCCCAGGAAATGATTACCATGTACATTTTAAATCAACTGCGCACACAGATGGAGATCGAAATCACAGACGATATGTTTGAGGATTATGTGAAACACGAAGCCATCCTTGCCGACCACACTGTGGATGCCTATAAAGATAAGCATAAAGACGAGATTGCCAGCAATGAATTCAAAAATGGTGTGAAAAACTTCTACATACTGCGTAAGCTGGCTGAAACTGCCAATTTCTTCATACCTGAACCCGAAGCAGCTCCGGAAGAAACTACGGATGCTGAGACGGTTGCAGTTAATCAGGAAGAAAACGAAGCCAAATCGGAGTAAAACAATATGAACTATATCCCAATGGTGATCGAACAAGTGGGCCGCGGAGAGCGTGCTTACGACATCTACAGCCGTCTATTGAAGGATCGCATCGTATTTGTAGGTGGTGGGATCGACGACACTATGGCCAATACTGTGGTCGCACAATTGCTGCATCTGGAAGGCGAAGACGCCACCAAGGATATCTATATGTATATCAATAGTCCCGGAGGCAGCATCAGCAGCGGATTGGCAATCTACGATACCATGCAATACATCAAGCCTGCGGTTTCCACTATCTGCATCGGCATGGCTGCTTCCATGGCTGCCGTGTTACTGGCAGCGGGGGCCAAGGGCAAACGTACGGCTCTGCCCAATAGCCGGATCATGATACATCAACCTTGGGGCGGCACTCAGGGTCGTGCGGCGGACATCGAAATTCAAGCGAAGGAAATCCTGTATCTGCGTGGTAGAATGAATGAGATTCTGCACCATCATACCGGCAAATCCATCGATCAAATAGCCGTGGATACGGATCGGGATTATTTCCTGAGCGCGAAAGAAGCCATGGCATACGGCTTGATAGACGAGGTTTTGGCGCGTAGAGACGATAAACAGGAGAAATAGTTTGGATAAGAATAAAAACCTAAGCTGTTCCTTTTGCGGGCGCAGTGAAGATGATGTGAAAAACCTGATTCGAGGCATTGCGGGAAACATCTGCGACGAATGTATCGAGATGTGTCACACCATCGTGAACACGAACAGTCCGGAAAAGGAAGCCGAAGACTTTCAAATGCCGCTACCCAGCCAGATCAAGAGCTATCTCGATCAATACGTGATCGGTCAGGAAGGTGCCAAGGAGATCATCGCGGTGGCAGTGTACAACCACTACAAGCGGATTTTTCGGCAGAGCAGTTCGGATGAGATCGAATTGGAGAAAAGCAATATACTCATGATCGGTCCCACTGGCAGCGGTAAAACCCTCATCGCACAGACTCTGGCCCGCTTCCTCAAAGTTCCTTTTGCCATCAGCGATGCCACCACCCTCACCGAAGCTGGATATGTGGGTGAAGATGTGGAAAACATTCTGGTACGCTTGTTGCAAAATGCGGATTACGATGTTGAACGTGCCGAAAGAGGCATCGTGTATATAGATGAGATCGACAAAATATCGCGCAAAAGCGAAACTCCGTCAATTACCAGAGACGTTTCCGGTGAAGGCGTGCAGCAAGCGCTGTTAAAAATCCTGGAGGGTACAAAAGTAAATGTTCCTCCCAAAGGCGGTCGAAAGCATCCGCAACAGGAATTCATCGAGATCGATACCAAAAACATACTATTCATCGCGGGTGGCGCATTCTTTGGTCTGGAAAAGATCATCAAAGAACGTACCGACAAAAAAGCCATCGGGTTCGATGTGGAACTGGGCACCAAACAGGATGAGACGAATATCTTCGATCTCACCGGTCCGCAGGATCTGCTTCGATATGGTCTGATCCCGGAGCTGATCGGCCGTATGCCGGTGATCTGTACTCTGCACGAGCTTAGCGAAGAAGCCTTGATCGACATCCTTACCGAGCCCAAAAACGCCATCTGCAAACAGTATGTAAAGCTTTTTGAGATGGATGGAGTTCAATTGGGTTTTGATACCGAAGCGCTGAAGGAGATTGCCGGAATTGCGCTGTCTCAAAAAACGGGAGCCCGGGGACTGCGCTCCATCATGGAACGCTTTATGTTACGGATAATGTACGACATCCCGGATCGTGCCGATATACAGGCATGCCGCATCACCAAAGAAGTGGTGGCAGAAAAAGCCGATCCCGTATATACCTTCATCAAACCGGTGCGCGGGAAAGCAAAGGCGGCAGCCGAATAAGGTATTTCTGATGAAGCGAATCACATTGATTCTTATGGCGCTGATGATGCTGATCATTGGCGCCTGTTTTCATGAATCGGTATTGGAAGTCAGAAACAACAGCTCCGCTGAGGCCTGGGTATCAGTGGAAAACGGGCCGGAATACCATATCCCCGCCAAGGGTTCAAGCACCCTCAGCTATCCTTCTCCTCGCACTATGCTCATCCATTACCATGGTCATCATATCCTGCCCGGCCAAATCTTTATCGACATGAATGTAGCAGGCGGAAACTATATGAGTCTGGAGCCAAACTGTGGAGCTTTGAGGCTGCAAAACAGCTCGGATAGGGATATCGGGGAAATCCGCGTGAGTCCCGCCGGACAAAACACTTGGGGTGAAAATGTCTTACAGACAGATCTGGAGGCGCACGAAGACTTTCATATCAGTCTCAGCCCCGGTTTCTATGATCTGAGGATCAAGGATAGACACGGCAATATCTTTTATATCAGCGCGCAGGAGATAGTACTGGATCTTACCAGGACCTACCTATTCAGCGGCATCAATCCCTGATCCCTTTCCAAGAACATAGCGCCATTAGTTCCATCACGGTTTTTACAGCCGACAAATTCCCCTTATGTTGATGCATCTCCACAAATATGCTATGTATATCCGAAAATGCTCATAAATATTCTTGACACCAGAGTAGGTTTGAATGTGCCTATTCTTATCAAATGATGGTTGCACATCATATATCAGAAGCTGAGATACCGGTAAGCCGGATCCGGGTTAAAACATCCGATCTCTGGCTAAGTCTCAGATAAGCCCCATAAGAACAGGGAGGTTCAGGTGGGAAACTCTCACAGATGGATATGCTGTCTCGTTGGTATTCTATGTTCAGCACTCAGTCCCGGACTCAGCGAAGCGCGGACAACCGCTAATCAGGGTAAGCTTCAGTCTGTTACAGTCATAGATTTTATCAACCAAAACGTGCAGGGCGTCAACGCTCGAGGCATCGCGGAAGGAGTAAGCGGAATCTTTGCCTCCAAGCTATATTCAGATGAGCGTAACGAAGGATATTGCACACTATCTGCGGGTGATGTTCTTGCCCTAGATTTGCACACGGAGGGTCACAGTACCGGGATCATAAAGATAAGAATCTATTATGAGACAAGTAAGTCCAATATGAGTCTGGATGCGAGCTTGAAGCTCAAAAAAAGCTCAGGTTCCACAAGCAGTATTCCGCTGAGATTGGAGTACCGGGAGCGTGGGACTACCGACATCTTTCCTCTATACGACGATGAAGTGACACCTGCCGGAGCATACTATTTTGAGCTGAGGCCAAAGCAGTTTTTGAGCTTATTTAGATTCTTGCAGAAGGACTTTCTCTGCCTGCAACAAGTAGAAGTATTCTGGGATATTTAGGCCACAACAGAGAAAAAGCACTGCAGATAGCAGCTATTCCTAGATACCCAAATCTGTCCGCAAGGAAATTGCTGGACATATGGCACACTGCACAAAAAAATGACTCTCATAAATAAGAATTTAGCAATATGGAGTTTATGATGAAGCAAGAGATTGTGATCCCACGTCGCGAGAAACTACTTAACTCGCTGAAAGAGCTGGATGCTGTAATCCTCTTTGCCGAGCGTGAAGCAAAGCTGGAGAAGTTTAAACAAGACAACAATTTTCTGTATTTGACGGGATTGAATGCTCCCAATGCCATCTATTTCGGATTCAAAAGTGGCAATGGAAACCGGGAATACTTGTTTATCCAGCGCAATGATCCCGAACGCGTAGTATGGGAAGGCAAAAAGCTGGAAGTAGAGGAAGCCAGAGAGCGGAGCGGCATCAACAATGTTATCTATCTGGACGAATTTGAAGCTATGCTTTCCATGTTTTGCCCGATGATAAACCGCATCTATTCAAACATCGGCCAACAAGAGCTGAACGCGCCCATTTCATATGCGATGTTCCGTTTGCAACCGGTCCGTGAGCGCTATCCTCAAATCGCCATTCAGTGTGTCACAGAAGTTATCAGCCCTCTGCGCAAAGTAAAAGATGATTGGGAGATTATGCAGCTTCAACGGGCCATTGATGTTACCGGAAAAGGCATCATCGACATCTTGGAGACCGCCGGCGCCGGTATGATGGAGTATGAACTGGAAGCGCTTCTCTTTTATCGTATTCAACGCAGCGGACTGAAACATTGGGGGTTTGCTCCGATCATCGCTTCCGGCGTGAATGCCACTACCCTGCATTATGAAAAGAATGAGTGCCAGATTGCCTCCAATGATCTCGTATTGATGGATGTGGGAGCTTCTTACATGAACTATTCTGCAGATATCAGCCGCACATTTCCGGTCAACGGAACCTTTACCGAGCGTCAAAATCAGGTTTACAGTGCCGTTTTGCGAGTACAGAAAGAGATAATCGAAATGATAGCTCCGGGTGTCAAACTGAGCGAATTGCAAGTTAAAGCACGCGATTTGATCGCCGGCGAATTGATTGAGCTTGGGTTGATCAAACATGCTGCTGAAGTCACAAAGTATTATATGCATGGCGTCAGTCACTTCCTGGGCATGGATACTCACGATGTTGGCGGCAGAGAAGCTATCCTGGAGCCTGGGAACGTGATCACGGTGGAACCTGGCATCTACATACCTGAGGAGAGCATCGGAGTGCGCATCGAAGACGATGTACTGGTGATCGAAGAAGGTTATTGCGTGCTGAGCCAGAACATACCCAAAGAGATCGACGAATTGGAAGAAATTCTCAAGGGTCGGCAATGAAAGCGATCTACCCCGGAACCTTCGACCCCATTACTTTGGGTCATTTAAACATACTGGAAAAGGCATCGCGGATGTTTGACGAAGTTATTCTCGCCATCGCGGACTACACCGCCAAGCAGACTTACTTCAATCTGGAAGAGCGAGTAAGGCTTTGCACAGAATCCGCTTTGCTTCTGCCCAACGTAAGAGTGCTTAGCTTTTCGGGATTGGTGGTGGATTTTGCCCACGAGCAAGATTCCAATGTGATGATTCGTGGTCTGCGCGCCGTGTCAGACTTTGAGTATGAGCTATCTCTGGCTTTGACGAATACAAAACTGAAGCCGGAGATCGAGACCATCTTTTTGGTGCCGAGCTTGCGGTATATGTATCTTTCCTCTTCAATGATCCGCCAACTGGCCGAACTTGGCGCGGATCTTCACGACTTCGTCCCTCCGGCCGTGGACAAAGCCCTAAAGCAAAGATTCAGCTAGAGGGAGATTATGCCAAAAAGAAAGGATAACAGCGAACAAAGCAGCATTTCTGAACGCAAGCTTCCGGCAGACATTAACGCCGAAGCCGCAGTGCTCTCTGCTATGATTATCGATGCCGATGTGGTGAGCAAGGGTATTGAACAACTCCAAGAACCGTATTTTGCCAGACCTGCGCACAAGCTGATTTTCAGAACCATTTGCGAGCTCTTCAACGATGGCATCGAGATCGACGTCCTCACTCTGATAAACAGACTTGAACGCAACAATCATCTGGAAAAAGTGGGCGGAGTGCCATATTTGAACGAGATGGCAGATATTGTGGTCTCCAGTGCGAATTTCGATTATCACATAAATATCGTAACCGAGCAAGCACTACTGAGGCACTTAATCGTTGCCTGCAATGGCATTATCGAATCGTGTTACAGCTCCACAGCACCAGTTAAAACGGTGGTTGATGAAGCTGAGCAAGCCATCTTTTCCATCGCGGAATTGCCCCAGCATCAAGGCTTTGTAAGGATAGATCAGATCACTACCGAGGTATTGCACAATATCGACCAGATTGCTTCCACCAAAAAGCCGGTTACGGGCATCGGCAGTGGCTTTAGCGATCTCGACCGTCTCACCGGAGGTTTTCGTCCCGGTCAATTTATCATCATAGCTGCGCGTCCCGCGATGGGGAAAACCTCCCTTGCCCTAAATATCGCCTCCCACGCTGCGGTGAACCTGAAAAAGAAAGTAGCCCTGTTTACTATGGAAATGGCCGCGGATGAAGTGATTATGAGAATGTTCTCATCTGCTTCAGAAGTTAATATGGACAGTATGTTAAAGGGTTATGGCATGAACGAAGAGAAGCTGATCCGCATCATGCAGGCATCCGAAGTGCTTGGCACAAAACACATTTACATCGACGAATCGGGCACAAATACACCCCTGGATATCCGTGCGAAAACCCGACGCCTGGCCGTAGAAGTGGGTGGACTCGATCTCATTATGATCGACTACCTGCAGTTGATGGGCCTGTCCAAAGAGCGTGATAACCGTCAGCAGGAGATCTCAGAGATTTCCCGCTCCTTGAAAGTGCTGGCGAAAGACATGAAGATCCCCGTGATTGCACTGTCTCAATTGAACCGTATGCTGGAAAACCGTGAAGACAAACGCCCCCGATTGGCAGACTTGCGTGAATCCGGAGCCATCGAACAAGACGCTGACCTGGTAATGTTTATCTATCGCGATGAATACTACTATCCGGAAAAGACCGAAAAACCCGGTATCGCCGAGATTATCATCGGCAAAAATCGTCATGGCTCCACCGGAAGTGTGGATTTGGGCTTCGACAAGGAATACACTCTCTTCAGGTCTCTGGATCTGAGTGAAGAACGCTGATATGTGGGCAGATCTGTTTGCGGGGATAGGAGAGTATAGCATCTTTATAGGGCGTAGTCTGCGAGGCCTGAAAGCCCTGCCACGCCGTCGTCTGGAATTTTTGATTCAGTTCAAACGCATCGGCTATGATTCCCTGTTCCTCATCATGCTCACCGCCGCATTTACCGGTTTGGTTACCGCTTTGCAGGCAGTATATCAATCCAAAGGATATATCCCTTTGAATCTGTTGAGTGTACTGATCGGTAAATCAACCATGGTGGAGCTGGCTCCGGTGCTCACCGGTCTGGTGCTTACCGGCAAGATCGGAGCCGCGATGGCAGCTGAGATTGGCTCTATGAAGGTAAGTGAACAGATTGACGCTCTGCACAGTATGAGCGTGAATCCGCATGAGTTTTTGTATATGCCGCGTATCCTCGCCGGAGTGGTCGCCTTTCCGCTGATCACCATATTCGCCAATGCCATCAGCATCCTCTGTGCCTGGTATTTTTCTTATCTGAGATATGGCCTGCACTATCACACATTTTTCACTGGTATGCGAGCATATTTTGAGCCTTTTGATCTGTGGAGCGGTTTGCTAAAATCCATAGTATTCGGGTTCATCATCACCTCGCTGGCCTGTTACTTCGGCGATCGCAGCTATGGAGGCGCCGAAGGTGTGGGCAGATCAACCACGCAAACGGTGGTTTACGGCTCCGTAGCCATACTGATCATGGATTTTATCGTAGCATGGATACTGTTCGGATCTATGTAAGCGCCATTCTTGCCGCGCTATTGCTGCTATCCCTGTTTGCTTGTTCCAAACCAGAGAATAAGCAATATCCACTCCGAAACACCACTACATCGAATACCATCAGGCTAGCTGCTACAGCAGAATTCCGCAGCTCGGGTCTGGAAGCCACCATTATCCAGGATTTCGAGAAAGAATTCAAATGCAAGGTTATTCTAAAACTCTACGAGGATCATGCAGCACTGACGGACAGTATATTCACGGATGCCGATAGCATTGATGTCGCTTTGGGCATTCCTTCTGTTTTCTCGGCGTCATTGGAAGAGATCGAGCATTTTAGCCCTTATATTCCGAGAGCTGTCGACGACTTGAACCGAGATTGTGTGGAGGAGAACCAGTATCGTATGATTCCCTACGGCTTTTCCTATATGGGTTTGTTGTACAACAGCGCCTTGCTGAACGAAGCACCAAAGTCTTTCGGCGAATTGCAAGATGACAGATATTTGAATCAGATGGCGCTGGTGGATCCCTCACGCAGCGGTACCGGAAGAGCCATGCTGCACTGGAGTATTGCGCTATTTGGCAAGGACGGATATCAACAGATGCTCCGCGCTTTACGCAAAAATGTTTTCCGAAACTACGCGAGTGTGGCCGAAGCTCTGACAGCAGTCAATAGCGGAGAATGCACCATGATGCCCGGTCTGATTACTCTGTCCGCCTGGCAGAATGAACAAAAGCATGAGGACAGCAAACTTGATTTTAAAGTCTTCAGTGAAGGCAGTTACTTGTATTCGGAATGTCTCGCAATTATGTCCAAAGCCCAAAATCCTGAATTAGCAAGCGCTTTTGTCGATTTCATGCTGCGAGAATCATCTCAAAAAATGGTGATCTACAAGCTGGGCCTTTTCCCCGCAAATCGGAAAACACTGCTGCCTCCCAGTTTTAGCCGCGTGCCCCTGTCACCCTGGCTGCTGAATTCAGACCTGGAACACTCGCTGATAAAGGAAAATACAAAAGAATGGCTGGAGGCCTGGGCTCAGATCTTTAGCATCTATTAGGCTCAAAGCCTGCTGCCAGTACCCTGCCATCATCTGCGCCTGTATCTGTGCAATCTGCAAACCAAAACTCTTCCGGCCCGGGCTCTACAGAAAAGGCATCTCCTTAAAAGATAGCTCAATAGGATCTATGAAACGACAAACTACAATGCTGATTCAAACACGCACTTAGCGAGCATACAAAGGCTGCAGCACATTCGAGGCGATATCGCGGACAGAGCATAAATCGCGAAGAGGCAGCCGGAGCCCTCCCCGGCCTTCTCCCAAGGCCACTGTGGCATTCTACAAAAGCCTTCCCGCCTTCCCGCCTTCCCGTCTTCTCCTGTCTTCTCTGTCTTATCCATAACCAGCCTCTGAAAATAAGCTTTTATTTAACGTCTTCCCGTTCTTTTTAGCCTTTTTCTCCGAGATGATGAGAGCTTTTCTAACAGTTTTTTTTAGTCTCTTCATCTGCCTCAGAATATAGCGCTTCGATTAGCGATTCCTGGTACATGATGACCTCTTCATATCGCTCGAATTGTCGGTTGATTGGCCCATGAATGAGAACCATCGGTGCATTCTTTCGCTTCGTTAATGTCCTTGGAATCCTTAACATATCTCGTTTTTTCATATACTCTCTCACCCATTCTCGTACCATATAGACCTCGTCTATCCCATTTTGCATACATGCCGAGGCTATACTTATGCCTTCGGATACTATGTCATATATTACCATTCTCTTAGTAAGCTCAGAGTACTTAACTGCTTTTCTCACTTTACGTTTCATTATTCATCCTCAATTAGCTGTCAACTAAAATCAGGAAAGACCACAGGAAAGACCATAAAAACTACCCAATTTCTCCCTGTATTTAGGGCGTTCATCACTTCTTTATCAAGCCTTAATCAAGCGTTAATTATTAACGCTTGATTAAGGCTTGATGACCACTTGATTAACACTGTCTACAGAGCTGACAGTGAAATCGGGGAAATGGTCTTTTTTTTGAAGATCCTCTCTAAATATCCACAGGAAACCCCACTGAAAATCTCTGAATATCATCCATAACATCATCTTTAGCGCTCAAACCATCCATAATCTATCATACCGCTCATCAGACTGCTTTCTAATACCCAATAATGTCCACTTTTGCCCACAAGCTCACTTATCCCCAATATCTTTGTTTTACATCTGATATTACATCAGATATTGTCTCCTTGAAAAGCTGGATTATCCTCAAGGAAGCTTATGTTTTTCCGGTAAAAGTCTTGACGGATTTGCAACGAGCAAAAAGTATTGCCGAAATCAAGGAGTTCTTTATGAAAGTAGATAGCATAATCATAAATGCACGGCAAATTGCCACAATGAGTGGTGCCGGAAAGGGCAAACGCTGTGCTGAGATGAACGATGCCGGGATTTTGGAAAATGCGGGGATTGCCATTCGTGATGGTGTGATAGTAGAACTGGCTCCAAGTGCTGAAATCGAAGCAAAATACAGCTGGGATGAGGCGATAGATGCCATGGGCGGCATCCTGAGCCCGGGTTTTGTGGATAGCCACAGCCATCCGGTATTTGTGTTCACTCGCGAAGATGAATTTGCCATGCGTCTGGCCGGAAAAAGCTATGTGGATATAGCGCTTGCAGGAGGCGGAATACGCAGCAGTATTGCTTCGGTACGAGCTGCCTCCGTCGATGAATTGGTGGAGCTTTCCATCCCTCGTATCCGTCGCATGATAGAGCTGGGAACCACTACTCTGGAAGCCAAGAGCGGTTATGGGTTGGACACCCAAAGTGAATTGAAGCAATTGGAAGCCATCAAGCGTCTGAACGAGATTTTACCCATAGATATCGTTGCCACCTTTATGGGAGCACACGAGTTTCCCGTTGAATACAAAATCGATCATGATACATACATAAAGATTCTCACCGAAGAAATGATTCCTGCAGTGCTGGAGCAGGGTATAGCTGAGTTTTGTGACATCTTCACCGAAGCTCATGTCTACAGTATCGAGGAATCCCGCATCGTATTGAGAAAAGCAAAGGAAGCGGGTCTGAAACTGAAAATGCACGCGGATGAGATCGAGGCCATAGGCGGAGCTGAACTGGCAGCAGAAATGGGATGTATCTCTGCGGATCACCTGGGAGCTTGTTCGGATGATGGCATCAGAATGTTAAAAGAAGCAGGTGTTGTGCCGGTGCTCTTGCCTGCCACCTTATTCTCTTTAAGATCAAAGCAATATGCACGAGCTCGCGATATGATCGAGATGGGCTTGCCGGTAGCTATAGCAACAGACTACAATCCCGGAAGCTGCAATTGTGACAGTATGGCGCTTACGATGAGCCTAGCATGTCTGCAGATGGGGATGAGCCCCACAGAGTCACTATGCGCTGCCACGATCAATGCAGCCTGTGCTCTGGACAGACAGGATCGAATCGGCTCCCTGGAAGCGGGAAAACAGGCAGACATCATTATTTGGGATATACCCGGACTGAACTTTATTCCCTATCATCTGGGTTCTTCTCACATTCATAGAGTATTCAAAAACGGAAAAAATATCTACAACTCGAATCGATATGGCATTAAATAGTTTCAACATCTCAGACACATTGCACCATTCCAGACGCTTTCTGCTCTACAAGGCAAGTAGAATTAGTGATGGCAAACAAGTTGTGATAAAGACCCAAGATCCGGCTCAGATCACGGATAAAAAGCTCGCAGAAAGCCTGAAAGCTGAGGCTGCACATGCCCTGGACCTGGATCACCCAAACATTCGTAAAGCTTTGGGTTGCTTTGAGGAAGGGCTGGGGGTGTATTTTGTGGCCGCTTATGCTGAGGGTAAGAGCTTGGGTGAAATCCTGCTGGATAGGCAGCCGGATGCGATCGAAGTGCTAACCTGGGCCAAGGGCATTCTGGCTGCCCTGCTCTATGCTGAAGGCTTGGGATTGATCCACGAAAACCTGAATCCATACAACGTCGTGATCGACTCCAAGGGAAATTCGAAGTTGATTGGATTTGGAAAGAATCGGCCGGCCTGGCAGCATTCTGAAGGCAATTTTAAGTATCCATTGCCGATCCTGTATGTGGCCCCGGAAATCTTTAATACCTCACATCCCCATGCCAATTCCGATCTCTATTCCTGGGCGGTGATGGTGTATCAGGCTATATGCGGCCAAATGCCCTGGAAGCTCGATAGTTTCAGTTCGCCCGAAGAACAAAAACATCAAAGCTTCAGCCGGGCGATTCTCATGCCGGATGTAGGGAAAATGCCGGATTGGCTATATGGCATCTTATTGAACTGCATGAAATTGGATCCAAGTGAGCGCCCGGAAAGCAGCCAAGCACTACTGGAACTGCTGCAGAGCGAAGCTGTAGATTTTGATTGGAGTACGGCTTCGGCATCCGAGGACGCGGAGACTATTGAAGCAGAACTCCCGGAAAACATAGACGATGGTGATCATGGGACCACATTGGCTGATGCAGATTTGGAACCGGGGCCCCCGCTGGTCCAGATATCAGCGTTAGATGCCCCAAAGCCCGATTCTGACTTGATTCTAGCCATATTGGACAAAGCAGAGACCGAGATGAATGTGGCTCCCAATGAAGTGCTGGAGCTGGAACCGGTCGTGATTTCTCCAATCACTGTGCCAGAGCCGGATTCGAGCCTTATCACCGCAATTCTTGAAAAAGCAGATGCGAATCTGAAAGAATTCCAGCATCAGAAGGAGCAATCCGCTGATCTTGGGCTGCCGGATGCACGGGAATCTATTGATTCAAACGAAGAAAAGCCGATATTTGCCGCACTCAAAGAGTCTCTGGATAGCTCCGATGATTCCATCTTTGAGCTGAATCCAGCAATGCCGGACCCAGAGATAGATGGATTGAACTCTCAGATACCGGAGGAAGCGACTTCTGAACCGGAGGAGGAGATACAAAAACAAGCGGAACATGAACAAGAACCTGTCTACATTCCTCAAGAACCGGTGAAGGAAGTAACAGCGAAAACAGAGGCAATCGAGACGACCGGGGCGAAGCCGGAACCGAAATACGAGCCTTTCCGGATCATGGACGATGACACGAAGGACCTCAATAAGATGAAGATGAGTTTTCGGATACTGATGATTTTGAGCCTTTTGATAGGCTTGTATGTTGTAGTGCAGTATGTTGTATTAAGAGAAAGGCCCAGTTTCGAAATCCCGGAACCAGAAATTGAGCTTGATAACATCGGGCAAGTGGAGCTGGAAGAAAACCACCCAATCGATATGCAGTTGGTGCCGGCGGATACTCTGGTGATGGGCAGCATCAGCCCCGAAGCCAAGGCGGATGAATTTCCCCTGCTTACGGTGCCTTTGAAGTCCTTTATGATAAGCTCTACCGAGATCACTCAGAAGCAGTGGAATATGGTTTTCGAAGATAATCCATCGCTTTTCAGGGGCGATGATCTGCCGGTAGAGAATGTCTCTTTCTACGATGCAATCGAGTTTTGCAATGCCAAGAGCTTGAAGGATGGGCTTGATCCTGCATATAACTATGCTGGTTCGGAGATCGTATGTGATTTTAACGCGAATGGATACCGTTTGCCTACCGAGGCAGAATGGGAATTCGCGGCCAAGGGCGGAGATGGCATGAGTTTCTTGGTCTACAGTGGTTCAGACCATGCGCCGGAAGTAGCATGGTATGCCCAAAACTCAGGTGCAAAGAGCCGAAAAGTGGCAACAAAACAACCCAACGCGCTTGGGATATATGATATGAGCGGCAATGTAGCAGAGTGGGTATGGAATTGGTACACACCCTACAGTCACCGGATTTCTGATCTTTATAAAGGTCCGGATTCGGGTACGGATAAAGCGATCCGCGGCGGTTCCTGGTATCATGGAGACTCTCTGTTACGCAATACCGCCAGACTCTATGCAAAACCATTCGCAAAGTCATCCTACTTTGGTTTTAGAGTAGCTCGCAGCAGATAAAGCCAAAAAAGCCATATAATAAAAGGATCTCCGGCAGGGGGGTACCGAAGATCCTTTGTTTTTGTTTCGCGGAATCAACTCTTGGGGGCAGAGTCGTTTCCACAGAGATTAGGAACTAATCCAGGGCTTTCAAAAAGCTGGGAACATCTGTACGCAGAGCTTTGATCCGATTCGTATCGTCTGCGCTGGAAGTGTTTTTTTCTTCTTCCATGTTTTTGTTTATGCCCAAGGTTTTGAAGATATCCTTCACATCGTCCTCTATGGATGAAGCGGAAATCTCAGGTTTGGACTGGTCTATCTTGGGGCTTTCAAAATTTGGAAAATCTACAATCTTGCCACTTAAACTCTCTTTTTCCAAGCCGGTGGCTATGATAGTTACAGATATCTTGCCGGTCAACTCAGGATCCAAAATGGCGCCCAGGATGATGGTTGCGCCCTTACCGGTTTCATTTACGATCACATTGGATACATCGGCAAATTCACTCATCAGGATGTCTTCTCCGCAGGTGATGTTCAGCAGCAGAGATTGGCATCCGGCAAGGCTCACATCTGCCAGGAGAGGATTGCTGATAGCCAGACGCGCGGCGTTGATGGCACGGTTTTCACCTTCGGCAACACCGGTACCCATCAGGGCGTAGCCCATGTTTTGCATCACAGTTTTCACATCGGCAAAATCCACGTTGATCAGGCCGGTGATAGTAATGATGTCACTTACCGCCTTGGCGGCTTCGTAGAGAACGTTATCGGCGTTGTTGAAAGCGCTTTTCAGGGTGGCATTGCCATAGATTTCACACAGCTTTTCGTTTGGGATCACGATTAGCGTGTCTACATACTCACTGAGGTGACGTATGCCGTGATCCGCATTTTCTTCGCGCTTCTTGCCTTCAAAGGGGAAAGGAGTGGTTACTATTCCCAAAGTCAAGATACCCATTTCCCGGGCGATCTTGGCGATTACAGGAGTAGCGCCGGTTCCGGTTCCTCCGCCCATTCCGGCAGCCAGGAAGATCATATCTGCGCCATCAAGATTCGCTTTGATGTCATCTTTGGATTCCTCCGCACTGCGTGAACCCACTTCGGGGTTTGCTCCTGTTCCCAAGCCGCGGGTAAGCTTTTTCCCCAGTTGCAGTTTCATCTTGGCTTTGCTCTTGGTGAGGTCATCTGCGTCGGTATTTGCCGCTATGAATTCCACCCCATTCAATTCATTATCGATCATAGTATTAATGGCGTTTCCGCCAGCACCGCCGATTCCAATAATCTTGATATTGGTTCCTACTTGTGCGGGTCTTTCATCAAATTCAATCATTATTCCCCCTTAGGTAAAGTCCTTTATTATTTTCTTTAGAGTATCTACAAATTTGCTGCTGCCCAGATTGCCCAGATTGAAGCTGCGGGTTTGCGGATCGTGTTCGAATCCGGAGGCAAAATAGAGGATGCCGACCGCTGTAGCAAAACCTGGATCATCCAGTCGGGATGTCATGCCTTCCAAGCGTGAGAGATCGGGCTTGGCGATCTTCACCTGAAGATTGAAGGCAGTGTTTATGGCTTTATCGATGCCTTGAAGATTGGCGCTGCCACCGGACAGAATAACTCCGGCGGTTACCAATTCGGGCGTGTAATAGTCTTTACTGCGATTGTAACACAGGGCCAAAATTTCTTCTACTCTGTGCTGGATTACGTGGCTTACCAGATACTGCGGACGCTTGGTTCCGGCTCTGCCGCTGATTCCTTCTACGTCGATTTCCAGAGATTGATCCACCTCACTGGCTATAGCATTGCCAAATTGCGTCTTGATATACTCTGCGCTGGAAAGCGTGGTTTTTAATCCGATGGCCAGATCTTCGGTAATTGACTGACCTGCCATGGGGATCACGATCACTTTTTCCAGTGCTCCACGATTGTAGATAGATATGTCGCAAGTGCCTCCGCCCATATCCATCAGAATCGCACCCAAACGGCGCTCATCATCCGATAGCACGCTGTGCCCCAAAGCTACGTGGCTGAGCACATAGTTTTCCGGATCCATGTCGTAACCGGCCAACTCAATACATTTGCTGATGTTGCGCATCGGAGTAAGCTCAGACAATATGGTGAGCACTTTGGCGGTTAGGTGAAACCCACTCATGTTTACCGGATTGCGGATGTCGTCCTGAGAATCTATAATGTAATCGTGCGGGATGCCGTGCAATATCTTGTGTCGTTCAAAGCCCTTTTGGATTTTTACACTGTTTTTGGCATCGTTAATCACCTGTTCCACGTGCTCCAGATCAATCTCTCCGGGTTCATTCGGGGTTTCTGAGGGAATCGAGATTCTGCCGTCACCCAATTGGGTGCGGATGTGGTCTCCGGTGATGTTCGTATAGATGTTTATCGCGTCCGTATCGGCTGCTTTTTCTGCTTCTTCAATGGATTTGGCAATTTGTTCGGAAAGGGCTTGAATGTCTTTTACGATACCCTTTTGGATGCCTGCCGAGGGACACTGCCCGATACCCAAAACCTCCAAACGGTCGTTGGCAAGGGTCTTGGCTATGATCGTCCTCACCATAGTGGAACCGATGTCCAAGGCTGTTATGATGCTGCTTTTCATTTGTTTCCTGCCTTTACAACTACCTGGTTGTCAAAGCGGAGGTCAACTACGCTATGCTGGGATATGTTGCCATTGTCCTGCACAAACTGGTAGCGCCTCAGCTGGTCCGCAAAGTCCGTTTCCCCCGGTATAATACGGGTTCCATAGCGGGCGTCGATTATGTTTATGGTATTATCTATCATGTAATATTCCGAAATGATGGGAAGGTAATCCTGGGCATCTTGCATGATCGCAAGGTGAGTCTGCAAAATGCGGTTCAAATCCGGCTTGGCGAGCTTTATACCGGGCTTCAGCTGTTCATCTTTGTAATATGAGCTGAAGATGGGGATGTCTTCACGATATACCTTGCTGTAGCGTTCCAGCACAATGGCTTCTGCATCGATGGGGTAGAGATTGCCTTCAAAGCTCTTCACATACAGGATGCCTTTGCGTTCGCTCATCTGGATCTTGATAGTGCTGAGCAACTGACGTTTTACCTTCAGGTTTTTGATGCGCGATATCCTGCTGAGCTTGCTTTTGATTTCTTTCTTTGGCACCTTGAAGAGGTTCATGCCCAAATAGGATTCGCATTGAGATAAAACAAGAGAATCCGGAACTGCGGTGTTTCCTTCCACAGTGATCTTCTTTACAGCCAGAAAGGGTAGATGACGCAGGGCGTACCAAGAGCCATAGCCCACAGCGACCACCGCCAGCATGCATAGGCTGAAAAACAGATAATATCTGCTGTTTCCTCTGCGTTTTCTTTCCTTCATCTCGTTACCATCTTGTTATTCAATGTAGTTAGAGCATTTCATTTAAAATGTGTAAAAACGATAGAAAGCTCATAACTTACTACTTTTTTAGCCTTTACTGTTTGTGTCAACACTTTTTTTAAGTTTATTCAGGATTTCTTCTCCATACTGCCACACATTGCCCGCACCGATGGTGATCAGAATGTCGCCTTCTTTCAATAAAGCAATGGTTTCATCTACTATCTGGTCCTTGTCTGCTATGGTGTGTACCTGGTGATGCCCGCTTTGTATAGCCACATCGGCGATGAGTTTGGAGCTGATACCCGGGATGGGCAGTTCACGGGCTGGATAGATGGGCGCAAGGATCAGGCAATCGCAGCTGAAGAAAGCTTTACCAAATTTTTCGTAAAGATCCCGGGTTCGAGAATACAGATGCGGCTGAAACAGTGCTACAATGCGACGATCCACACTGTCTTTGAACCCTTCCAATGTAGCCATGATCTCTGTGGGATGATGCGCGTAATCGTCATAAACGGTAATTCCCCCGGCTTCTCCCTTCAGTTCGAAACGGCGGTAAACTCCATTGAAGGCAGCCATGCCAGCTTGAATGCTCTTAAACGGAAGATCCAGTTCCAAACCGATGCTTGCTGCCAGCAGCGAATTCTGGATGTTGTGTTTTCCGGTCACATTCATGGATATACGTCCCAGTTTGTAGCCCTTGTAAGCAAGATCATAGCTGGCCTGAAAGTCTTTCATTACAATGTTCAAAGCCTGCACATTGGCCTGTCGGGAGAGACCGTAAGTTACTATCTTCTTATTAATTTCCGGGAGGATGGATTGCACGCCGGGATCGTCCAGACAGGCAATAACACTGCCAAAGAAAGGCACTTTGTTTGCATATTCTATAAAGGCGCCTTTGATGTCGTCAAGATTTCGGTAACAGTCGAGATGATCTTCGTCCACGTTTGTAATGCCGGCGATGCAAGGCGTGAGGGAGAGGAAGCTGTGATCGTATTCATCGGCTTCTACTACGATGTATTTGCCGGATCCCATCACGTTGTTGGAGCCAAAATTCTTCACTTTTCCGCCCACGATGATGGTGGGGTCCAAACCTGCTGATTCCAACACGAGACCGGCCATCGAGGTCGTAGTGGTTTTGCCATGGGTTCCGGAAATCCCGATAGAAAAGCTCATACGTGTTATCTCCGCCAGCATTTCGGCTCTGCGGATCACGGGGATCTTCATGGCTTTGGCAGCCACAATTTCGGGATTGTCGTCTTTCACGGCGGAAGATTTTACCACTACGTCAGCGTCTTCAATCAACGCGGGATCGTGACCTTCACTTATCTTGATCCCAAGTGATTCGAGGTGATTGGTGAGTTCTGTAAGCTTCATATCGGAACCGCTGATCTCAAGCCCCTGGTTGAAAAGGAATTCGGCGATTCCGCTCATACCGATGCCGCCTATACCGATGAAATGGATTTTTTTTGTTCTGCCTAACATGTGGTCTCCTTAAAGAAACTGAGGATATCCTTTACAATTTGCTCTGATGCCATGTTTTCCGGCAATCTGAGCATGTTGTTATGAAGTTTTTCGCGGTCCAAATCTTTGATGGCGGTCAATAGAGTCTGCGGACTCAGTTCACTCTGAACCAGGAGTTCCGCCACCCCTTTGTCCTTTTGCGCACGAGCGTTGTAATACTGATGGTTTTCTGCCGCAGTGGGAAGGGGTATCAATACTGCCGGCAAGCTAGCAGCTTCCAATTCCGCGATGGTCATGGCACCGGCTCTGGTGATGGCAAGATCTGCCTTTTTCATCATGCTGCTTAGTTCGCTGTCAAAATCGAAGATATAAAGGCCTTCTCTACCGTTGTGCTGGTCGTAAAACTGTTTGTAGCTAAGTCTTCCGGTCTGCCATAGAATCTGCCAGCCATCGCCCAGTAACACGCTTATGATGCTTGAAACCGCACTGTTTATGGCCAGCGATCCTTGAGATCCGCCGGATATCAGCAGAGTTGGTTTATCATCGCTCAAACCAAGGCTTTTAAAGCTGAATTGGGTGTCATTTGCAGATTTCAGAATAGGAATACCGAAGTTCTTCAGATTGGCTTTGGGCAGATATTTGCGACTCTCTTCAAACGAGATGTAGGTGCGCTGAAGATGCTTTGCCAGATGTTTGGTGGTGAGTCCCGGAAAAGAATTGCTTTCATGCAGGAAACAGGGCACCTTTTGGCTGATGGCCGCGATGGCTACCGGCCCGGCCACAAATCCACCTGTGGTGACTACACCGTCTATATGTTCATCTCTTAGTATTTTGCGGGATTTTACGATGCTTCCTGCCAGAAATAAGGGAAAGAGGAGGTTCTGTGGTTTCAGGCTGCGATATAGCTTTTGTATTTTGATGGGGAAAAAGGGCAGGTTATGCTGTGCTGCCAAGCCTTCTTCCATACCGGAAGCATTCCCGATAAAGATGCAGTCGTGTCCCTGAGAACGCAATTCGGTGGCAAGGGCAAGCGCGGGTACTATGTGTCCACCGGTACCTCCCGCTCCAAACGCAAACTTCACAAAACCCTCCTTTGAGCGCTGATGTTCAGGATTACTCCCACTGCAATGCTATCCATCAACAGAGCACTTCCACCATAACTGATGAAAGGCAGAGTGTTCCCGGTGGGCGGCAGGATGCTCATAGCCACGCCCGTGTTTACCAAAACATTGCAATATATGTTCATTGCCATGCCGGCAGCAAGGAATTTCAGATAGTTATCCGTTTGATTATTGGCCATCTTCAAACTTGCAAAAAACAGAGTGCTGTGCAATAGAAACACGAGCATCGCACCCAGATATCCTGTTTCTTCGCCAATGATAGTGAATACATAGTCGGTACGCGCTTCGGGCAGATAATAGTGTTTCGCCCTTCCACGCGCCATCCCTGTACCTAGGAATCCCCCACTGGTGAGGGCAGTAAGGCTTTCCCGAACCTGATAATCTGCGTCCCCGGAATCCGAGAGATCTCGTTCAGGGAAAAAAAGGCTATACTTCTTGTAAGTTTTCATCCTCTGCATCCGGAAGCTATCTCCCTTGGTGATGATCAAGAGTCCGGATACCAGACCCAGCCCCAAGATAATCAGTAATATGCGTTTGCGGATGCCGGCGTAGAACAGCATACCAATCAGTGTCATCCCGCCGATTATGATGGCCGAAAGGTGCTTTTCCACCAGGATCAAAGCGAAGACTATCGCAGTCAGCAAAGTTAATTCCGGGAAACTGCGGGGAAAGTGCAGTATGTTTTTGGTATCTCTTAGCAATTGTTGCTTTTTGTCCAGTACATTGGCATAAAAGAAAACCAGGGCTATACGAGCAAAGAATGAGGGCTGAAAACTGAACAAACCAAAATCGATCTGACGCGTGGCTCCCTTTATGGTGGAGCCTTTCACCAGAACCCAGACCAGCATCACGATGGCCAGATACACTAGCCAGGTATTGGTAAAGCGCAATTTGGGCAGATCAAAGAAATACAGGATAAAGATAGCTGCGGTGGCAGAGATGCCCAGAAAGACCAGATGACGATAGAAATATGCCATAGAGCTTTGCACAGAGGTAATATCTACCATCACAACCAATCCCGCCAGGCATAGAGCTAGATAGCTCAAAAAGATTGTGCGGTCAAAACCAACGATGTAGGTGCTAAGCCTGTTCCTTTTCACGCTTTATTTTCCTTACAATTTCTTTGAATGTATCGCCCCGGTGTTCAAAGTTTTTGAACTTGTCATAACTGGCACAAGCAGGACTAAGCACTATGTAGTCACCTATTGTGGCCTCATCAAAGGCGATCCGCACACAATCTTCAAAATCCTCAACCAGTACCAGGGGAACTTTTCCCAACCATGCTTGTTGCATTTTGTAGCGGGAATCTCCTGTAATATATGCTCTGATGGCGTGATCTTGAAGACTTTTGGTTATCTGAGCGTAATCCTCACCCTTGTCTGAACCGCCCAAAATGATGCGGATCGGACGCTCGAAAGATTCCAGAGCGCTGCGAACTGAATCCGTATTTGTGGCTTTTGAATCGTTGTAGAAATTCACTCCATTCACGCAGTCTACATATTCCAGGCGATGGGGCAGGGCAGAGAAGGACTTTATGGCGTGCATTGTTTTGGGGATGTCCAATTCCAGAGCTTGCGCGCAAAGCAGTGCTGCCATGGCGTTGAGATGGTTGTGTGGTCCTTTGATGGGCACATCGTATATGGACATCTGATACTCTCCCAGATGGATGAATTTTCCATCCAGGTAAGCCGGAGCGTTTGTAGCCTCTTTGCTGAAGTATAGCTTCCATGCTTTCAGATTGTCGGCACGGCGTACGATCTCTTCCGAATCAAGATACAAAACTGCAAAATCTTTCACTGTCTGATAGCGGAAGATGCGCATTTTGCTGTTGCAATAATCTGCAAATCCTTTATATCGATTCAGATGGTCTGGACTAAGGTTCAGCAAGACAGCGATATGGGGGGAAAAACTGGTTATTAGATCCAGTTGAAAGCTACTGATTTCCAGTACGATATACTCGATTCCTGTTTTGTGGATGGGGAAGGAGCAGAAAGCGTCACCTATGTTTCCGGCCAGGATGCACTTTTTGTTCATACTTTTCAGGATGTGGTAGATCAGAGATGCGGTGGTGCTTTTACCATTGGAACCTGTAATAGCAATCACCTTACTGTCCGCGGCCTTAATCTGCCAGCCAAATTCGATCTCGGAGATCATCCTGATTCCCGCTTGCTTGCCTTTTGTGATGATAGGCGCGTTCAAAGGTATTCCCGGACTCACGATCCACACATCGCACTCCAGCAGTTTGTCGCTATGTTCGCCAAACTCACATTCGAAATCGCGTTTCAGAGCTTCAGCCGCTTCGATCTTTTCTGCAGGCAAAAGATCACTTAAAAAGGCATTTCCCCCCATATCCTTGATCTTGTACGCTGCGGCTATTCCGCTGCGAGCCAAACCCAATATGCCATACTTCACGTTCGTGTCGATCATGATTGTTCCTTTATCGAAGTTTTATGGTGCTCAAACCAATGGCAACCAGCAGGATTGCCACGATGTAGAAGCGAATTACTATCTTGGTCTCATGTATTCCTTTTAGTTCGTAGTGATGATGTATCGGCGCGCACAGGAATATCCTGCGTCCCGCTCCGAATTTCTTTTTGGTATACTTGAACCAGTATCTTTGAATAATTACACTGAAAGTCTCCATCACGAATATCATGCCGATGATCACCAAGAAAATCTGCTCTTTCAGCAAGACCGATATCACAGCCAGAATACCGCCCAGAGCCAGGGATCCCGTATCTCCCATAAACACTTGCGCAGGATAGCTATTGTACCATAGGAAGCCGATCAGTGCGCCCATCATCCCGGAGATGAATACGGTGAGTTCTCCGGCATTGTATATGTATTCCAGATTCAGATAGTCCGCGGCGATAAAATTACCTTTCAGATAGCTCATGATGCCCAGTCCCAGTGCTGAAAACGCCAGAGTTCCAGCGGCGAGACCATCCAGACCATCAGTGAGATTCACCGCATTAGAACTGCCTGTGATCATGAACATTACGAAGGGGATAAAGAGCCAGCCCAGCGGCAGAATTAGGTTCTTGAAAAAGGGAATCTGCAGGTTTGTGATCTGATCTGCAGGCGATGAACTGTAGTATATGGCAAGAGTTAGTATGAGGGCGATGGATATCTGACCCCATAGTTTGTATTTGGGGATCAAGCCCTTTTTGGCTTTCACAAAGTTTTTCAGGTAATCGTCCAGAAAGCCCAATATGCCCAGCCATAGTGTGCTAAGATACATCATTAGAATAGCGGAATTGGTCAGAATATTCCAAAATAGCGACGCCACCAACAGAGCGACCAGGATTATCAAGCCACCCATTGTGGGAGTTCCTGCCTTTATTCTGTGTTTTTCCGGCATGTCTTCATCTATGCTTTCCACAGCTGCCTTGCGTTTCAGCATGCGGATGAAGGGGGGACCGAAGAGCAAAGTGAAGATAAGCGCGGTTATAAAAGCACCGATAGAGCGAAATGTGACATAACGGAAGACGTTGAAGACAATGGAATAATCTGCTAAGGGGTACAATAGGTGATATAACATCAGGTTTCTCCTCTCAGACGCGGCAAGATTTTCTCCAGATGAATACCGTGCGATGCCTTAACCAGTATTACTGCATTTTGAGGGAATTGCGGGAAAGCAGCCAAGAGCTGTTCTGTGCCGTCAAAGTGTCTGGATTCATCATTGTGAAAATGGCGGGCATAGGCTCCCACACTATATATTCCTTGCTCTGAGCTGTCGGCGATGATAGCGCCGATCATTTGATGATACATCCGGGCGCTGGTGCCCAGTTCCAGCATATCACCCAGTATAGCATAGTGGGGTAGTTGTGGATGATAAGCGTGCCAAAACTCCAGCGCAGATTGCATCGATACCGGGTTTGCGTTGTAGCAATCCACTATCAGGAATCCATCCCCTCTCTTTTCAATCTGCATCCGCATATCCAGCTTGAGTTCCTGAGACAGTGCTTGCCTTATCTCTGCATTTTGATAGCCCAGATGTTGCGCTAGCGCGATGGCAAAAGCGCTGTTTAATACAAAGTATGGAGCCTTATATGGGATATCCCAGCTTTCCTGGTTTAGGCGATAGCTGATCCCATCCTCCCCTTCGATCACATCGCTGATCACACAATCCGCATCAGGGGAGTAGCCCAGCGAGATGCCATCGTTCCGGTACAATGCGAAACGCTCATCATCAGCGGGGTAGAGGCGCAATTGCAAAGCTCTGTGGAAGAGATCGCTTTTTTCTTTGAAGACACCGTTTTCATCGCCAAAATACTCCAGATGCGAGGGACCGATATTCAGGATTATGCCCGCGTCCGGGGTTATGGTATCCGCCAATTGGGCGATCTCACCAAAATGATTGGAACCGATCTCAAAGACTGCATATCGGTGATCCGGTTCTACCCGTAGAATAGTCTTACACAATCCAATCAAGTTGTTTTCGTTCCTGGCAGTTTTCAGCACCTTGCAGCGTGTGGCCAGGATTTGGAATATCAGTTCTTTCGTGCTGGTCTTACCTGTGGACCCGGTGAGGGCGATCTTGTAAAGATCAAACATCTGCAAGTATTTTTGCAGAATCGCAGCCATTATGGCTTCAGCTTTATCGCATTTAAAGTAGCGCTCATCGTTCCGCTCTTCCCGGCTTCCCACTGCCATATTGTCGGGATCCAACAATACCTGGTCCACATAGCTATTACCGTCAAAATTGTCTCCCTTGATGGCGAAGAATGCGCTTCCCGGCTTTATCCTGCGGCTATCGGTAGAGATATAGCGATAACAACGGGCTTTTATATAAGCTGTATCCGGAAGTGTGATACCCAAGTAAAGCTTTATCAACAGAGGATCAAGAGCTAGGATCAATTCATCTTCATCCTTGTATGAGGGGATGTTTTCCAGTGCCGATCGGGCCACCAGATGATCGTCAAAATCGTAGCGGATCCCTTGGATTTCCTGATAGGTCTCATGGCCTTTCCCGCAGATTAGAACGATGTCTCCTGCTTGTGCCAGTCTGATGGCGGAGGCTATGGCGGCACTCCGATCCCGTATGATCCACCAGGGCAGTGCCCAATCGCAATTACTCACAATATCCCGGATGATGGCATCGGGGTTTTCTGTGCGGGGATTGTCGTCGCACACTATCACGGCATCACTATAGCTCAAAGCCGCTTTCAACATCAGGGGACGCTTGCCTTTATCTCGATCCCCTCCGGCTCCAAACACAGTGATAATCCTTTTGTGAGGCATCTTATCCAAGCTTTTGAGGACATTATTGATGGCATCTGGACTGTGCGCATAATCTATAAACACACCCAATCCTTGTGAATTGGCTACACTTTCGATTCTGCCTCGCACGGGCTTTAGTGCCCTACACAATTCCGGCAATTCGCCGAGTGCTACACCGGAACACAGCAGGGCGGCAGATGCCAAAGCGAGGTTGTCGACATTGAAATCTCCCACCAGAGGGCTGTGAATAGTGCATGTTTCTCCGTTTTTGCGGACCAGTGAGAAAGAGGAGCCCTCCAAGGCGATTCTCACATCCGTAATATTGATATCGGCCCCGCTGTCTCTTCCCAGGCTTAGCTTGTTTGCTCCGGCCTCTCCAAGGCGATCTAGGATCATCCTGCCATAGGGATCATCTTGATTGATCACACTCCATGCGGACTCTGTCGCGGCGCGCTCGAAAAGCATGTATTTAGCTTCAAAATATTCGTCCATATCCCGATGGAAATCCAGATGGTCGCGGCTGAGATTTGTAAACAGGCAATACTGAAATGTGATGCCATATACTCTATCCAGGGCCAAGGCATGGGAAGATACTTCCATCACCACATGGCTTATGCCCGCGTCCAGCATCTGTTTCAGTATGGCATTAAGCTGCAGGATGTCCGGAGTAGTGTGTTTGGTAGCATAATCTTTACCCAGTATCTTGTAGCCCAAAGTTCCTATCCATGCCGCTTTGATCTCTTTTTGCAAGAGCATCTGATACAACATTAAAGATGTGGTGGTCTTGCCGTTGGTTCCGGTCACTCCATACAAGCTCATCCTGGCGGCAGGATCACCATAGTATAGCTTCGCGTATAGCGCTGTTGCTTTGCGGCTGTCGCTTACCACGATCTGAGCCGTGTCGGTCTCACCAATGCAGAATGCTGCGCCGTTTTCCAGGGCATTGGGGATTGCGCTGTGTCCATCGAAATTTGCGCCTTTGATGGCGATAAAGCAATCTCCCGGCTGCAGTTCTCTATTGTCGTTCACAGGCCGGGGCAATTTCTTTTCACCTCTGATCTTGCTTTTTATGAGTATCGAGTGAGATTCGAAAAGCTGTAGCAATTGATCTATCATAGCGAAGCCTCCAATATACAAACACTGGTTCCGGTTATACGGGAGCCCGGCAGCAGAGATTGTTTGCGTATTACTCCGGATCCAACGATCTTTACCGGCACTCCTCTTTCTGAGGCGGTTTTCACGGCTTTGCGCAGAGTCATACCCACCAGATTTGGCATTATGGCTTTTGCCAGGCTCTCCTCTGCGGGCTTATCTTTGCTTTTACCCAGCTTCAAGGTGATGGGATGATTCTTGTCCACAGATATCCCTGCTTTTGGGAATTGATCTATCACCACCGAAGCACTGTCTGGCCCCTCGATTTTATATAGGAAACCAAAGCGATTCAGACTCCGCTCCGCGTTTTCCACGCTCATGTTGATCAGATCCGGCATCTTCAAGGAAGTCTGCAACAGACGCTCATTATAAGGGAGAATCTGGCAATCCGGCATAAAGAGTATGTTTTCAACGATTTTTTTGAAAGAAGGCGCAGCGCTCATCGAACCGAAACGATAATAGTGAGAAGGCTCATCGTAAAACACAACTACCACCATCTGGGGATTCTCCATGGGAAACATCCCGGCGAAGACGGCGTTGTATTTTCCGCTGGAATACCCTCTGGTGCCCTCCACGTTCTTTTCTGCAGTTCCGGTTTTGCCGCCCACACTGATGTAATCCATCCGGATATGGGTAGCCGTACCGTCATCCACAACGTCTTGGATATAAGATAACATGGTATCGCAAGCGGCCTTGGAAGAGACCTGCCTCAGCACTGATGGTTCGAAAGATTCGATTAGCTCTCCATCATCGTCACGGTAACTGTCTATGATGCTTGGTTTCATCATTTTTCCGCCATTGGCTATGGCACTGTATGCTGCTGCAAGCTGAATGGATGTAACCGATATCGACTGGCCAAAAGAAAGAGAATGCAGGGAGTATCCATCCCAGTTTTCCAGCTTGGCAAAGAGGCCGCTGGATTCTCCGAAAAGGTTCAAAGCGCTTCTCTGCCCAAAGCCCAAAGATATGTATTCTTCATACAAGCGGGTTTTACCGGTTCGTTCTGCCAGCTTTGCCACACCCACGTTACTGGATTTGGCAATGATGTCACGGGGAGTGAGGGGGCCGTAATCGTGAGTATCTGTGATCACGCGTCGTCCAATCTGGTATCTGCCACACTCTATTCTCTCATTGGGCTTCACCAATTTGTGTTCCAGGGCAGGCAACATACTGATAGGTTTCAAGGTGCTTCCCGGTTCATACATAAAGCTGGCGGGGATGTTCGATCTGGTTCTCACCAGGTTGGGATCGTCATCCTTATCTTTGTTCGATACACCGGCAAGGGCAAGCACTCTACCGGTTTTGGGATCCATCACTACAGCACCGCCGTGGGCAGCACCGTATTGTTCTACTCCTTCATAGAGTACGTTTTCCACTATTTCCTGGATGTTTGTGTCTATGGTAAGGTACAGGTTGTTCCCATTTCTGGGGTTTTTCTCATGCAGATCGGGATAGGGAACGCGATTACCGTTTGCGTCCAATACGATCTCGCGCCAACCGTATTCTCCGGAAAGCACTTTGTCGTATGTGGCTTCAACGCCGCAGATGCCCGAAAGCTTGTACAAAGATTTGCTGTCGGTCATGGGATCATAGCCGTTGGAAGCCTCACTTACGGCTCCCAACAGCCGGGCGGCCAGGGTGCCCTTGGAATAGATTCTTCGCATAGAGGCAAAGTTGTGGATCATGCCCGGCAATTTCTGGTCTTTAAACTCCTGTATCAGCTTATCCAATTCCGCTTCACTTATGCGATTGCTGATCTGGATCGAAGAGTTTCTACTGCCAATATTAAGGCGTTTTAGGGCTGCTTCTTTGCTGATGCTGCTGCATTTGCTGATAGCAGTGGCTACTCTGGCAAATGCTTCTTTTTGGCTGATGTCATTTCTGTCTGCCCAAGTATTTATTGCTGAACGATCGATATCCAGTTGGTAGTAGCTAACGCTGGAAACCAGCAAATTGCCTTTGGCATCATATATTCCGCCTCTGCGGGGGATGAGGATTTCTTTGCGGGGAATATAACGCACACGCCTGAGATGGGCAAAATTGAAGGGATCCAGAATCTGGATACCAAAAAGGTACGCGCTCCACAAAAGAGCGGCTGCACCAAAGATAACAATCAACAAATAGAAGCGCGAGCGCATGGCATCAATCTAGCATGATGTTTACGTTCTTTGCCTCGGCTCTGGTGGCGATAAGATCGATAATGCAATAGGTGTTGCTTTCCTGGCTGGGTGAGGGCTCGTGCACATAGATGATGCTGCCCTGCTCGTTATCCGGGATAAATTGGTTCATTTCCACCCTTACCAGAGACGCGATATGGCGACCGCTGCGCAGATCATCATGCTCCACCAGGAGCTCGGTATTGATGTTTTTCTCCGCGTTGAAAGTTTTTTCCACGTTCGAAAGGCGACGGGTGTAGCTCACGATCTTGTTGCTGTTGAAAAAGTTTAAAAAACCGCATACGGCTACCAGGATAATCAATACGATTATTCTTCCTCTCATTGTTTCCCCCATTTCTTTTCTGCCGCTCGCAGCTTTGCACTGCGCGAACGGACATTTGATGCTATTTCTTCAGGCTCCGCCAAAACCGGTCGCCTGGTTAGTATTTTTATCTTGCTGTAATGCGAGCATACACATTTAATGATTGCCGGAGGACAGATGCAATCCTGCTCCGCCAGCCTGAAAATGTTCTTCACTATGCGATCTTCCAGTGAGTGATAACTCATCACCACTATTCTGCCACCGGGATTAAGCAGATTGATGGCATCATCCAAAGCGGTGGATAAAGCGTTCAATTCGTCATTTACGCGGATTCTGAGGGCTTGAAAGATTCTTACCTTAGCTTTCAAGGATTCTTTGCTGCCTGCTCCCACTACGCTTTCGATGATACGTGCCAGCTCGGTGGTGCTCTGTATCCTGCGCTCTGTTCTATAGCGTTCGATGGCTCTGCCGATCCTGCCCGCGGCTTGTTCTTCGCCATATTCCTTGAATATCTTCTTTAGCTCTTCAAAGCTGCTATCGTTCACGATGTCTTTGGCGCTGTTTCCGGCATCGCGATCCATACGCATATCCAAATCAGCTTCCCGATCAAAACTGAAGCCCCGTTCTGTTTCGTCCAACTGATGCGAGCTTACTCCCAGATCAAAGAGAATTCCATCGATCCCCTTTACCTTATTATATGCCAATTGCGTACGCAGATCTTTGAAATTTGCCTTGATGAGAACCGGAGAATAGCCCTGCAAGCGCTCTGAAGCAGCCTTGATTGCTTCTTCATCCTGATCGATTCCGTAGAGCCGGATGCCGGGCTCTTGTTGCAGCATGGTCAGGGCATGACCGCCGCCGCCCAATGTGGCGTCCACATAGATCTTGCCTTTCTGAAGATTCAGATACTTCATGCAAGTTTGCGGCATCACCGGTTCGTGATAGGTGCTCACAGCTGATAGTCCTCACTGGTAAAGGTGTCGCGATGAGCTTGTAACTTGCTCTGGCGTACCCTGGCATATACTTCCGGATTCCACAGTGAGATATAGTGACCTTCTCCTTTGATGATCACGCTATCTTCGATGCCTACTTCACTTAAGAGCAATTCGTGAATTCTCACTCTGCCCGGTCCTTCCAATTCCTGCTCCATCATCGCAAAATCAATCAGCTGAGTACGCAGACTCTTGGCGCGCTCATCACCATCTTTCAGGCGTTCCAATGTGCTTTTCCAAGAGTCCAGAGGATAGATGGCGATGGTATTTGAAGGACCCATGGTTACCACAACCGAGCGCATTGCTGCTTCGGCAAATTTCTTTTTGAAACTCGCCGGAATGATCACGCGCTGCTTGTGTACTGAGTTTTCGAAGATACCTAAAAATTCACCGGACATGGTCCTTCCTTTTCCTGCTGTTTCATCCTGATTTGAGCGGCAATGCAATTTTTGGTTAAGCCGCGCCATGTATTCTGAGACTTTTTGAACTTATCTGAGATATTCTGATATCCTGTGACACCTATATGACATCCCACATTTCTTGTCAAGATTTAATTGGCTTTTTTTTTACCTTTTTGTGGCGATATGCCATAATATATTGATAAACAGTAGGTTATAATGATCTGTCAGAGCCTGTTTTTTTCTTGGAGACAATACTTCGCCCTATCTAAACCCCTATACTCAACATCCATATACATGCCGCAGCTTGTTCAAAATGAGAGAATTGTGAGATTTATCCGTGTGTAAGTGAGCAGAAACCTCAGCCTTGCCCTTCCTAATCAGGGCTATTGCGCTCTATTTCTCTAAATGGCTCAAAAAAAACAGGATAGCATTCTTGTAGAATGTTATCCTGTAAAGACCGTTGCACATGAAAGTGGACAAAAAGTATATGTAAATAGTACTTGACA
>ENA-UOOR01000223-UOOR01000223.1-fermentation-metagenome-genome-assembly--contig:-NODE-223-length-85791-cov-5.644840_pt1 | contig 85791 bp, 68 predicted proteins | sample MGYA00245780_ERZ724029 | MGnify/ENA primary metagenome ERZ724029 (study PRJEB28704, sample SAMN03018315) | fermentation metagenome | biome: anthropogenic terrestrial biome; feature: soil; material...
CTTCAAAATCAAATCAAAGAATGCGGATGAGATGGTTTGTTATATAGAAGATAATAAAATTGAGTTTTTCTTGTGATGATTATCCATAGATTTATTGTTTGCTGTCAACTAAAAAAATTCGTCCCCTCTCAATGAGGAGACGAACATCCATTTTACGACGAAAGATAAAAACGATTCCCTACACGAATGTTTTCTTCAATTCGGCGACCCAAGCCTCCACACGGCTGTCGGTCTGGTCGTATTCGTTATCCTCATCAATAGGCAATCCGACCCATGTATCATCGATAACCGCTTCGGAAGCATCATACGTATACCCTTCATCCGGAACTTGACCGATAAGGCGGGTTTTATCGTGAATCGCATCATAAATCACTTTCATCGATTGGGCAAACGTGTCCGAAAACGAAGCGCTGTCGCCCAACCCGAAGATGGCAACGGTCTTATCCGACAAATCGGCTTTGGAAAAAGTCGGCAAGAAGCTGTCCCAATCATCTTGCAAATCCCCAACCCCCGTAGTAGAAGTCCCGAGAATAAGATAAGGATACGCTTTAATCTCATCCAATTTCACACTATCCACATTAAACAGATCGGCATTTCCATCAAAAAGATTTTTAATCTTTTCCGCTACCTGTTCGGTGTTTCCGCCGGAGGATCCGTAAAGAATGGCTATTTTACTCATTGTGTATTTGTTTTTGAATTAATAAATGCATGTAGTAAACAGTTTATGGGGCAAATTGTTTGTCGATACGACAATAAAATCCAAAGGAACACTTGTTTCTTTGGAAGATATACCGAAAAATAGTATTTTTGCAACTCTTATTCGGCGCGGTAGTTCAATGGATAGAATAGAAGTTTCCTAAACTTTAGATCCGGGTTCGATTCCCGGCCGTGCTACTTATCGTAAAGAAACCCGTCATGAAAAAAGAAACAGTACTCATCGCTCTTGCCACCCTATTGCTTGTCTCTGTGTCGTGCCGTTCCGGAAAAACGAGGCCGGAAACCGACAAGGAAGAATGGATAACGCTTTTCAACGGCCAAGATTTATCGGATTGGACTCCGAAAATCAGAGGATACGAAGCCGGCGACAACTTCGGAAACACATTCCGGGTGGAAGACGGTATGATAAAAGTCCGCTACGACGCGTATGATACATTCGACAACCGCTTCGGGCATTTATTCTTCAACGAACCGTTTTCGAATTACTTGTTGCGTGTGGAATACCGCTTCGTCGGACATCAATGCCCGGGCGCTCCCGAATGGGCATATAAAAATTCGGGAGTGATGATTCATGGGCAAACGCCCGAGAGCATGGCAATCGATCAGGACTTTCCGGCTTCCATCGAAGCGCAATTTTTGGGAAGCGATTCGTCGGTACAACGGACAACCCTGAATGTCTGCACACCGGGAACCAATATCGTAATAGATAACCGACTGGTCCCCGATCATTGCACGAATTCGGCATCGGGCTTCTTCTTCGATGACGAATGGGTGACCGCCGAAATCGAAGTAAGGGGCAACGAGGTGATTCGCCATATAGTGAACGGCGATACGGTATTGACCTATCATCAGCCGCAATTGGATGACAGAGAGGCGAATTTCGCTCTTCTTGAACGTTTAAACGGCGGCAAAATGCTCCGTGGGGGAACTATTTCCCTGCAAAGCGAGGGGCACCCTATCGACTTCCGGAAAGTAGAACTAAAAAGACTTCCTTAACCGCCTTTTTCCATCCGGTAGACAATCGCCGACATTCGTAAAAATATTAAATTAATCAAAAACAAGTTTTACCGATTGGGTTATTGCCCGAAATGGATTAATTTTGTAATCCATTGCATTATGAAAAAAGGGTTTCATGAAAATAGACTTTAAAGAGCGCACGCCGCAACTTATCGCAATCATCGCCGTATTGGCCGTCATCTTAGCGATCGTCATCGGGTTTCTGGTCAACAGGAACTCCAAGATTAGCAATATGCAGGAAGAATTCGCGATCTCCAAAGAGCAACTCGAAGACGAGTACGAAGCGATCTCTCTTCAATACGAAGGATTTAAATTCAGCGTACAAAACGATTCGCTGCTCTATAAACTCGAAAACGAACAAGCCAAAGTCCTGCGCTTGCAGGAAGAATTACGCCAAACCAAATCGACGAATCATGCGGAGATAAAAAGGCTGAAAAACGAATTGGAATCGTTGCGCAAGATATTGCGTTCGTACATTCATCAAATCGATTCGTTAAACCGCCTCAACCAGGAGTTACGCGAAGAGAACAAGCAAATCACGCAACAATATCAACAAACAAGCCGCACGTTGAACCAAGTGTCGCAAGAGCGGAAACAGTTATCGGAAAAAGTGTCGTTAGCGGCGCAGTTAGTTGCTACGAACATTTCCGTAAAAGCCGTAAACGCCCGCGGACGCGAACAAAAACGGCTGAAAAAGAGTACGCAATTCGTCCTGTCGTTTACCATTTCCCGCAATATTACCGCCGAGCCGGGCGAAAGGACTATCTACGCACGCATCCTGGCTCCCGACGGATCGGTATTGACCAAAAGCGCCGGGAATACATTCCCTTACGAAAACCGGGATATCCAATTCTCCATACAACGGGTTATCGAATACGGCGGCGAAGAAACGCCCGTCACGATGTATTGGGATATCGAGGAGTTTTTGATGCCCGGTACGTATAAGGCCGATATTTTTGCCGATGGCTACCACATCGGGTCGCGCAGCTTTACGATGGAAGAGTAACAGGTGACCGTTATGGAAAATCCCGCTATTCCCTATTTGTTTTTCGTTACAACGGTTTTTCTCGTCGCTGCGGATAATATCCATGCACAGAGTATCGATGACGAGTTTAAGCGGCAACTGAAGCAATCGCTCATTACCGACGGGCCGATGGGGAAGCCTGAACTGAAAAAGGATCCTTTTAAGATACGTCAGGACAGAAAAGAAGTCCTAAAAGTTTCCCCAACCACCAAACTGCCGACCCAATACGATCGAGTAGAACTTTTGGAGCCGGAGTCCCCGGAAGAAAAAATTCATCTTAATCTGGAATATACCAACCCAAAAACGGATCAGCTTTCCCGTAGCGCGTATGACTATTCGACCGGAAAAGTCATTCCCATCCCGGATACCAACAGCAAAATCCAACAAGGGCTAAACACCCGCAACGACTACGGGATAGGACTCTATATCGATGAAGAGAGCGCTCCCGAATGGCTGCGTAAAATCCGGAATATAACGACACCCGGATATAGCGGCTTCGATGTCGATCCGGTACGAGCCATCCAACGCCATAAAGCCGCAAAGCGTCAGGAAAAAATCAACAAAATCCTCAAGGTCTACGATATGAAGTAATTTCCCCGCGTCATGAACAAACCATCCGCATGCCGAAAGCAACCTGAACGTGTAACCCCTCCGCTCGTTCCTCGCTCGTCCCCTTATGCTAAGGGGACAGTTGCGGAGTACCGCGAAGCGGGGAAGGGTTAAAAAACGGGAGCTGTCGCTTTGCGGCTAATCATTTTAAATTATATAAATTGAAATTTATACCGTATATTTGCAGTTAACAATTTCGCGGATAGAGAATGGACAATTACATCGTTTCGGCACGAAAATACCGGCCCTCCACCTTTCGTTCGGTGATAGGCCAAGAGGCGCTTACCACAACATTAAAGAATGCGATCGCAAACAACAAACTGGCACATGCTTATTTGTTCAGCGGGCCGCGCGGTGTGGGTAAAACCACCTGCGCACGCATCTTCGCCAAAACCATCAACTGCCTGAACCCGACACCCGAACACGAAGCATGCAATCAATGCGAATCGTGCGTGGCGTTTAACGAACAACGATCGTACAATATCCACGAGCTCGACGCCGCTTCGAACAATTCGGTCGATGACATCCGCACACTCATCGATCAGGTCCGGATTCCTCCCCAAATCGGTAAATATAAAGTGTATATCGTCGATGAGGTGCACATGCTCTCCACGGCCGCCTTCAACTCGTTTTTAAAAACGCTCGAAGAACCTCCTGCCCATGCCATCTTCATCCTCGCCACCACCGAGAAGCATAAGATCATTCCGACGATTCTGTCACGCTGCCAGGTGTACGATTTCAACCGCATCAGCATCACGGACATTGTCGAGCATTTGCAATATGTCGCCAAACAAGAGGGGGTAGAAGCAGAGCCCGAAGCGCTGAATATCATCGCCCAAAAGGCCGACGGCGGTATGCGCGATGCATTGTCTATCTTCGACCAAACGGTTAGCTTCACGCAAGGGCACATCACCTACAAAGCCGTCATCGAAAACCTGAATGTGCTGGATTACGAATATTATTTCCGGCTTACAGACGCCATTCTCGCCGGCAGCGTGGTCGATTGCCTGCTTATATTGAACGATATCCTCAACAGCGGATTCGAAGGACAGTATATCATCAGCGGCATCGCTTCGCATTTCCGAGATGTTTTGGTCTGCAAAGACTCCATCACGGCGCAACTGTTTCAAGTCGGGGCTTCCATACGGCAACGCTACATCGATACGGCCAAAAAATGCAGCGTCGGGTTCCTTTACAAGGCCATCGAAATTGCCAACGACTGCGACCTGAGCTATCGCTTCAGCAAAAACAAACGCTTGCTGGTGGAACTGACGCTTATCCGCTTGTGCCAATTATCGGAAAGGAAGGGAACCCAAACCCCGTCACATCCTGAAGACAAAAAAAAAGAGCTGAAACCGATCTCCGTACCGGATAAGAAAGAATCTTCCGCGTCTTACACGCCACCCATTCCGGAAATGAGCCGGCAGCCAGCCGTTTCTGCTTCGAAACCGGTTGCACAAGCATCTCCCCAACCCAAAGAAGAGCCGGTAAAGGCGGCGGAAGACAAGAGCGTTCCGCCCGAAGCCGCAACGCCTCTCAAAAAGAGAACAGTCTCGCTCTCGGGCATGGGCATATCCATTTCGTCGATGGGCGAAAAAAAAGAGCCGGAAAAACGGCAAGCGTTCTCCAATACGAAACAGAACGGGTCCGATTTATTTTCGGAAAAAGAATTAATTCGCAACTGGAAAGAGTTTGCCGATAACTTGCACGAAGAAAAGCTATTGCAAAATACGATGTCGCTATACATTCCCAAAATGCTAAGCGACACGTTATTTCAAGTCGAAGTAAATACCGAAATCAATAAGCAATACTTGGAAGACAACAGCTTGGATATCCTGACGTTTTTGCGTGAAAAACTGCATAACGACGACATCACCATGACCATTAAGATTTCGGACCAAAATGTGATCAAAAAGCCGATGACCTCCCATGAAATCTTCGATGAGATGGTGCAAAAAAACCCTTCGTTGCAAAAACTATCGGACGAATTCGGACTGGAACTGAGTTAGAGCGCTGCTTTCACCGTCAAGACTATTTCCCGAGGGCGAATGCTTCTTTGCGTCGAATACACCGACAAGGGATTATAGGAGGTATAGGTATAATTACGATGATTCAACACATTCTTCCATTGTAATTGTATCGTTATCCTGTCCATCTTATAAGAAGCCGAAATATCCATAAAAAGAAGATTGACCGCATTGTCACGAGTGATTTCATTGCGAACATATTCACCCGCAACAGACGCATCGAACCGGCGTTGCATATAGTAGAATGAAACCTTGTGGTTCATATTCCACAAACCGTTTAATGCTCGATGATTAAACGACGATAAATTTCGCTGCAATTCGCCGTTGTAGTCGATTTCGGTATGATGGGAGGGCGATAGGCTGAAAGCCGGCTTCAACAGGAGTGTATGAAAAGAATAGGGCAATAACTCGCTCTCGCGAATTTGCGCAGACCGATTGTATCCGTACGATGCCTCGAGCGATACCTTGGTGTTTATATCGAAGAAGCCTTTCGAGACAATCGTATTTATCGCGTAAGCCGACTCGACATGCGGCGTATAACGGCGCGTCCACCGGAAGACATTGTCCTCGACGCTTTGTTCGAAGGTATGATTTACCCTGCTATGCGACGCAAGCCAATCGATCGTCACAAAAAACTCCTGCAACGTATTTTTATACTCCGCGCGCAACGTATAAAGCTGTTTGACAGTAGTGGGTATGCCGGTTTCATTTTTGACGACGGTACGGTAATCGGTAAAATACGAGTGCCGGTAAAATGCCGTTATATCGTTTAATTCTTTCCTATACTGTGCCGATAGACGGGCGTTCCACGCATAATTTATTTTATAATCCGTCTTGAAATGAATTGCCCGAAGGAACAACGGTTCCCGATTGTCCGGAAACAAAACAGTCTGTAAAGGAATCGACAGATTGAATTTAAGAGAGCGAAGCAGATACTCGTACGCGGGAGTCGCCCACAAACGATGATGGGTCTTCAAGTTATTAAAATCGATGGAAACTCCTGCCGTATAATGCTGGGCTATTTTTGTTTGCCGGATGATCCAACCCGATTCGGCATGCGCATAAAAGCCTTGCAACGGCAAAGGTTGTTCGCGCCGGTTGAAATCCAAACGTTCGCGCCGCCGCCAGTACCCGACAAGGGATTTCAACTGAAACACGTTTCCGCCGGCCGACGTGCGGGTAATACTGAAATTATCCAGTAAGGCAATCGCTTTATCGCTCTGCCGCTGCGCAACCTTATAGCTACCCGAAATGCCGGTATTCACAAGATTGTTTTCGAAATGAAAATCCAGTTTATTCCGCAAATAATGCGTCGAAGCATTGTCTTCATAATCGGCCGATAAATGTAATTGCCCGCTTTTCAAACGACTATTTTTATTTTCTTCAATTGTCAGGGTATCCTCCGGATTAAAATAGGTCGTAACGGAATTGGTTTGCTGCATAATGTCATCTTGCGTGTAAAAGACATTCACCTTTAACCGCGAATCTCCGCCCAATCGATACAAACGGTTGCCCGTAGCGACGGCGGCATCATTAAAAAGCCACCGCCTTTCCTTCAACGGTGCGGTAATGGTGCTCGACGGCAACAAACGATAATCCGGCAGTGCAAGCATATCGTCTATCCCTTTGTCGGCCTCCCGGGTAATGCCGTTTCCGGTATCGGACAACTTTAATGCATAAAGGGATTGGCTTTTGCGGGCAATCTGCAAGGCATTGGCTTCGGCTTCATATAAAAAATCATCCGCTGAAAAGCCGGCCGCAACGTTGGGATTGAAATTCCATTTATCTTTGAAGCTGTCTTTGAGTTTGATATTGATATCGGCTACATCGCTCGGGACCTTTCCTTCCAACGATTTAATGCGTTGATGATTATCCAATACTTCCACTTCTTTGACCGACTGTGAGGAAAGATTGCGGCTCACGCTTTTGTAACGGCCGTCCATCAAATCCAATCCTTCCACATACATCGTCCCGATGGCTTTGCCCTTGTATTGAATGTCTCCGTTGTCGGAGACCTGAATGCCGGGCAGGCGCTTCATTAAATCTTCGACCGTTTTATCGTTTTCACGCAGGAACCGGGAGGCATCATACCGTATCGTGTCGCTCCGCCCCCATATCCGGCCGGGACGAATGGTGACTTCCTTCAGCCGGATAGGTGAAGATACCATCTGAACAGAAAACACCCTCCGGTTACCGATCCTCTCCGAGAAAGGCGCATAACCCATTAACGAAACCGAAAGGGTAAGCGTATCCGGTGAAATGTTCAACGGGACGGAGAACTCTCCTTTTTCATTACTGAAAGAAAAAGCGATCGTTTGCCCCCCTTTCAATACAAGCGCAGCAGCAGCGTCGAGCGGTTCACCGGTTTCGGCATCCCTTACGGCGCCGGAAAGCGTGTGCTGGGCATTCCCCCGAAAACAACAGGAAAATGCCCCCACGCATAAAAAGCAGAGTATTTGTTTAACCATTAATTCAATTCTATCGGATTATAGGGATTGCTCAATTTTTTGATATCATTCCCCATTTCATCCTTTACGGTAACCGCTACGTTCGGTGCATTTACTTTTATATATCCCTGCGGATCGGCGTTAAACCGCTCATGCTGCTTGTTCAATTCCTTACGGGAAACCTTTCTACGCGAGGTTTCCGAAATTTCAATCAGGGAAGAAGCGCGGTTTTGCTCGATGCCGGTACACTCGAAGCGGTAATGCTTGTGCGTATCTTCCGCTTTCAAAATTAATCCCGGCAATCCGTGCAGTTTCCATGGCCCGTCGCTACGCGGAATGTCAAGCGTAAACCACACTTCGTAGTCGCGGCCGTAAAGGCCGCCCGTCGCTTTGCGGCACGAATAACCGCAGACAGTCATCGTATCGGAATGAATTGTCCATTCTATTTTCGGCATCGGTTCTTCGACCACGAAATTATCCGTAGCAACACGGTCGAGCAATGTCAATCGCCCACGGGGATAATTTTTATAAATACGGTGTGAAATCGCACCGAAACCATATTGCCGCAGATGGTCGTTAATGGTTTGTTGCGACGCCTTCGCCCGAATATCCGCACGGAGTACGGAATCGGCTATAAAGGACGTATAACTGTAATATTCCGATACATTCCTCCCTACCCGTAGCATCATCGTCTCTTGAGTGAGGTTATCAGGATTCTTTGTATCTTCCACGAAGGAAACAGCGTACTGTATCGAAAAAACAAGCGAATCAAGCGGTTGCAATTTAGCTCCGTACGAACTGAAATCGGCAATCGTGATACGCTGCCCGAACACGGTCAGGCCAATCGAAAACAAGGCGGTAAAAAACAAAATTCTTTTCATAAAGCATCTTTTTTCGGACAAATATACGCTCTCACCGGTGGCCGGCAACGAATTTCATATTACTGAAATATTACTCCGGCAAAATTTGTCCGGAAAAACCCCTCCGGTCTTTGTGTGAACGCGTATCTTTGTTCCGAAATCAATAGAATCGGTATGAAATCGGGGAAAATAAAATTAATTTGGTCGTTAAGTATCACGGCAGCATTGTTCGTGATACTTTTACAAGGATATTGGTTATACAATCAATACCGGTTTGCGCTCGAAAAATCGGCAGATGAAGTAAGCGCTCAAACGTTATCGGCTTGGGATGACTATAAGGCATGGCGAAAAGCAAAACTAAAAACTCAACGCGAAAATTTGAAGGCCTATAATACGAATTTGAATCAAGAGACATATACCCTCTATCTTTCCGATTTAAAGAAATCGACCACCGATTGGACTATTTCCATCAATACCGTCAAGAATCCGGAGAAACCCGCGATACAACATTCGCGGGACAGCATTGATGACCCGCAAAAAAAGACCGAATATCTCCTGAAGGAAATCAATAAAAATCTGCTTCTGACGGATACAATAACGACACTACAAAAAGATTCCACAACGAAATGGAAGGAAAAACTATTCGAAACAGACTCCACGCTCTCGACCGTTTTCCGTTTCAAAACCGCGGAAAATCAGAATCTGGTTTACGATGCCGTGGATGTATTTCTTGCCGATATGAATTCACCGTTTAAAATAAGCGATATGGATAGCTTAATACAACAAAAAACAGGCAATACGGGAACCCGCATCGACACGTTATCGCTGTCCGGCGATTCGGTCTTATGGCTACCGAAAACGATTAAAAATCTGTCGGTGATAAGCCCTTCGGTTACCGTGGTGATTCCTTACAATATCCTGAAAAGAAAGATTGCAAACGTAAACGTTCCGCTGGTTCCCGCCCGGATAATCAAAACCATGGCGATTCAAATCATTGTAAGCATGATTTTCCTTATCGTACTGATCGTCTGCTTATCGCTTCAGATACAAACTATTTCGCGGCAACAGCGCATCGGCAAATTACGGCAGAATTTTGTCAATACGACGATTCACGAATTGAAACGTCCGATACAGACTTTGAAAACCATTGTTTCCTATCTTCAACATTCTGTGTCGGGAGAATCGGAAATGCTGAATAATGCCCGTATCGAAACCGATAACCTGACCTCTTATCTGCAAAAACTCCGCGACGTAAACCAGGCGGAAACGATGAAGGAGAGTTTACTCTTTTCGTTTTTCGACTTCCCGGCGCTCTTGAATGATTGCGTAGAAAATATACGAAGAAACACGGAAAAACCTCTCCGCATCGAAAGGCCTATCTCCCATGCGCCCCTTTTCATAACCGCTGATAAAACGGTAATGAGTAATATCATTATCAATCTGTTGGAAAATGCCGTAAAGTATTCGGGCGACGAAGCGACGATTCGCTTCCGTGCCGAAAATCGGGACAATCATTTATTTTTCAGTATATCGGACAATGGAATCGGAATTGCCCCCTCGGAGCAAAGCCATGTTTTCGACCCGTTTTTCCGCTCGAAGAATGCATACGTAACATCCCTTCCCGGAATGGGATTGGGATTGAGCTATGTAAAGATGGCCGTAGAAGCTCACGGGGGAACTATCGAAATACAATCGAAGCCCAATAACGGCACAACCGTCACCGTAAAAATACCGCAGCAATGAAACCTTCCGTAAAAATTCTTTTTGCCGACGATGACTTCAAATATTCGCGCTTACTAAAAGAGTTCCTCGTGCGAAACGGTTACGATGTAACGTATGCAGGCAACGGACGCATCGCATTAGATCTTTTCGATAAAGTAAATCCCAATGTCGTTCTGCTGGATGTAAATATGCCGGAAGCGAACGGCTTTGAAGTGGCTGAAGCGATTCGCAAGAAAAACGCCAAAGTACTTATTTTTTTCCTAACCGACCGTAGCGACAAAACCGACCGGTTAAAAGGCTTCCAACTAAAAGGGAATGATTACCTCGCCAAACCCTTTTATCCGGAGGAGTTACTGGCGCGGATAGAAGAGCGGTTGGGACATGCTTCCGAAACGGTACAACGGATTTACAAAGTGGGCAATACGTCGTTCCATTACACCACCAACGAACTCATCACCGGAAATACCAAGACCATCATTACCTCCCGTCAGGCCGATATATTGCGCCTTCTGATAGAAAGTATCAACGAAACGGTAAGCCGAGACTTGCTGCTAAACACGGTTTGGGGCGCCGACAATTATACCAATTCGCTCGCATTGAATGTGCAAATAACCTATTTGCGACGCGCGCTGCAACTCGATAAAACGCTGAAAATTATTTCGGTCGTGAAGAAAGGATACATGCTCTGTGAAAAGTTATGAGCGCCACCTTCCTCCCACTTAATCCTCCCCTATCTGATGCAAGTATTCCTCGAGAGGAATGCCGCTGAATGTATCGGGATTATCTTTATTGAGCCAAATCAAGCGGAAAACCGTTTCGGCGGCTTTTTTTACCGCATCTTGCAAGGCAAATCCCTGTAGTTTATAACTGACCAGAAACGAAAGGAAAATATCGCCCGTACCCGGAACGCTGCAAGGGAGGTAGTCGAACGGAACCGTAAAGTAAGCGTCGCTTTCGCGGTCATATCCGCTTACGCTATGAGCGCCCGTAACGTCATCCACAACGCTCGTAATCACCACCGAACGCTCTTTACGGCCTCTCAACCGGTCGATGATTTCGCGTAATCCTCCGGCATCGATGGTTCGCGCGCCCACGAAACGGCCGGTAAGAAAAGTAGCCTCGGTGAAATTCGGGACGATGAGGTCGGCCGCTTCAATCATCGACCGCATATAATCGACCGTATCCACCGCTATTCCATTATAGAGCTTACCGTCGTCGGCCATAATCGGATCGGCCACAACATACAACTTGGGATTGAGCGCGCGTTGCTCCCGGATATATTCACAAATGATTTTCACCTGCTTGCTCGAAACCACAAACCCCGTACAGATACAATCATGTCTGAAATTCAATTTCCGCCACACCTTCAACGTGTTTTCCATATAGGAAAACGTGTCCAACATGGCATAATCGCCATAATTGAACGTATTCGAAACCAATGCCGTGGGCAGGTTGTACGTCGTAAATCCCAAATGAGAGAAAATGGGAAACATGGCCGACAAAGCGACTTTGCCATATCCCGGCAAATCACTGACCAAGAGAATTTTCTTTTTATTCATAATCGTTTCTGATACCGTCGTGTAATAGCGGTGGAAAATAGTTTGCACAAAAGTACGAAATAAACGAAAAAAACCAAGTGAATCGGCTTAAATGGATGCCTTCCCGGACGGCGGATGACGGGTTGGAACACGCATAGTAGCCGGTGCGCCTATCATAGTATCCGTTCAAACCACAATATTATTCGTTTTGGCTATTGGAGTATCTGTTTAGAGAATAGTTGTAGCCGCTCAAGGCAGGGAAGGAGCCGGAGGGTATATCTTAGCAACCGGTATAGCCATTTTTATAGCCGTAGAAGCCGGTATATTCACCGTTTTAGCTGTTTTATCATCCGTAATGCCCCTATATGCCGGCGTAAATCAAAAATAAACGGTATATTTGTGCATCGAACAACCTGTAAAATGTTTTGCAATATGCTTTATTATAATTTAAAACCCATCATGAAGCTGCGGGGAATCAGCCACCCATATTCTTTCCTGGTAAATGCAGGTTTCAGCCCGAAAATAGCCCAGAAGATTTCCGGCGGGACGATGCGCAGCCTCCGGATGAGCCATGTGGAACGCCTTTGCCTCGCGCTGATGTGCGAACCGAATGACTTGCTCGCATGGAAACCCAATCCGGAGGGCGTTTACCCTGAAAATCTGCCGCTCTATAACTTGCAGCCGGCGGAAGATGAAACGATGAACCTCCATAACACGCTGCTGAAGATGCCGTATGACGAACTGAAAGCGCTTACACAGAAAATAAAAGAATTGAAAGAGGAAGAATGAAGGTATTTTGGATGATGGCATGCGCCGTTTCGCTTTTCTATTCGTGTAAGCGCCCCACACAAACGCAGGAGCCGCCCCGTACGCTGATGGGGACGGATTCGGTAGCCGTATCCGGCGCGTTCAAGACCGATACGATTATCGACAGCCGGTATACGTTTGAAGAAGCGATCGCCGATACCAAAGCGCCGGAATCGATTATCCATCAGCTTATCCTGTTGGATGTCCTATACCTTTCGACCGACGGGAAACTTCATAAGGGGCAGATCCTGACGAATGGAAAATTACGGGACGATATCGCTTATCTGTTCGATTTCATGCTGAAAGAAGGCTTCGTAATCGAGAAAGCTGTGCCGGTTGTCCGATATGGCTGGAACGATAGTTTATCGATGGATGATAACAACACTTACAGTTTCTGTTACCGGAATGTATCCTACTCGAAACATGCCACGGGGATGGCTATCGACATCAATCCGCGCTTCAATCCGTTGCGGTGGAAGCTAAAGGATCTTCCCAACCGGCCGAAAGGGGCTGTGCACGATACGACCGTCAACGGCACCCTATATGAGGGACATCGGGTGGTAGAAGCATTCCGGAAGAGAGGGTTCCGCTGGGGACATACCTTTTCGAAATATTACGACGACCACCATTTCGAAAAACGATAGCGCCGGGGCGCCGGTCTGCGGTCACCGGTCTACAGTCTTTAGACTTCATTCGTCATTCGTAATTTGTAATTCGTAATTCGTAATTTGTAATTTGTAATTGTCTAATGTCCCCCCGTCTCAAATTCCCCCGCCCCATCTCCCTCGGTCGAGATTGCGATAGTTGATGGCCTCGGCCAAATGATGAGGCAAAATACGATTGCTGCTTTCGAGATCGGCAATCGTGCGCGCGACTTTCAGGATACGGTCATAGGCCCGCGCCGAAAGGCTGAGTTTTTCCATGGCGGTCTTAAGCAACATAAGGCCGGCCTTGTCGGGCGCGGCATATTTGCGCAACATTTTGGAAGTCATTTGCGCATTGCAATAAATGCCTTCCACATCTTTAAAACGCAGCGCCTGTATGTCTCGAGCTTTCACCACGCGCTTGCGGATATCGCAACTCTTCTCGCCGGGTGCGGGGTCGGACAATTTTTCGAAGGAAACGGGGACACTTTCAACCTGAATATCGATGCGGTCGAGCAACGGACCGGAGATCTTGTTCCAATATTTTTGTATCGCTCCGGGCGCGCAAATACATTCTTTATCGGGATGATTGTAGTATCCGCAGGGACACGGATTCATCGCCGCCACCAACATGAAGCTGGCAGGATAATCGACGGTGAATTTTGTTCTCGAAATGGTTATTTTACGATCCTCCAACGGTTGCCGCAAGACTTCCAGTACATTCCGGCTGAACTCGGGAAGTTCGTCGAGAAAGAGCACGCCGTTATGCGCCAGGCTTATTTCTCCGGGCTGCGGATAAGCGCCGCCTCCTACCATTGCCACATCGCTGATGGTATGGTGAGGCGACCGGAAAGGGCGGTGGGTAATCAACGAAGTCTCGCCTTCGATTTTCCCGGCAACGCTATGTATTTTGGTTGTTTCCAATGCTTCTTCGAGATTTAACGGCGGCAAAATAGACGGCAGCCGCTTGGCCATCATGGATTTTCCCGATCCGGGAGGCCCGACCATCAGGATATTATGTCCTCCGGCGGCAGCAACCTCCAGGGCGCGCTTGACGGTCTCCTGTCCTTTTACATCGGAGAAATCGAACTCGAAATTCGTTTGGTCTTTGAAAAACTCCCCGTAGATATCGACCTTCGTCGGCTCAGGGTGATACTTATCCGTAAAGAAGCGCACCACATCCCCTATCTTTCCGATTCCGTAGATATCCACCCCGTCGATAACCGCGGCTTCACGCGCATTTTCAACGGGAAGAATGAGCCCTTTGAATCCGTTTTCTTTTGCCATCACGGCCATCGAGAGGGCTCCTTTCACCGGAAGAATGCTCCCGTCGAGGGAAAGTTCCCCCATCAATATATAATGAGATAGATTGGCGAAAGGCAACGACGACCCCGAAGCCGCCAGTATTCCTATCGCAAGCGGAAGATCGTAAGCCGACCCTTCTTTCCGAATATCGGCCGGCGACATATTAATGACTATTTGTTGGTGCGGAACGGTAAACCCGCTCACTTGTAATGCCGAAATAATACGCTCATGGCCTTCTTTTACAGAAGCATCGGGCAATCCAACCAACGAAAACCGGATACCTCTCGAACAATTTACTTCTATGGTTATGAGTTTTGCATGTATTCCCTGTACCGCTGCACCAAATACTTTGACCAGCATAACACATTATAAATTAATCTATTCTACAGCCTCAGTTACGGTGGGGTTGTTGATTGTATTTTCTACACGTTGCGCCGCAATACCTCGATCCAAAATCTTACCCGAAGGCGAAATCAAAATATTATACGGAACAGACTGTATATTGTATGAATTGACGATCTCGGATGCCCAACTGTTTTTCTCCGGCACAATCGTCCACGGAATGGAATCATTTTCCAGATACGAAACAGGATACCTATCCGAATCGATATAGATGGAAACAAAGGCCACACTGTCTTTATTCAACTCTTGATAGGCGTTTTTAAGAATGCTGGACGTTTCACGCGACTCCAACCCTGAGGCCGAAACAAACGAAAGAAGCAGATATTTTCCCGAAAATTGATGCGAATAAACCTTTTTATCCTCTTTATCCGTCAATTGGAAATAGGGCAGGGAACTGCCTTCTGCCGATTGTTTCAGTTTTTCGGAATACGATTTCAGATTCATCGCCATGAGCGAAGACGAAATGTCTCCATCTACATAGCTCAGCACCCGTTCGAGGGCTTTCGAATTTTCGCTGTTGGTAAAAAAATCATTGATCAGGATCAAGCTCGATAATTTGGAAGGATGCTCCTTGACAAAATCTTCGGCCCGTTGCCTTAATTCATGATTCAACGAATTGATTTGACCCATTTTTTCGATTTCGGTGAGGACGCCTTTGTTCGAATCGGAATGATTTTTCCGTTCTTCCTGAAAATTGATCAGCAATTGTCCCCGCTGCGTAAGGACATCTTCATTTTGGGTTTTAAAAAGGGTAAGGTCATCGTTAATTTCGCTTCCGGAAACACGTATCAAATCCGGGAACCGGGCGTCTCCTTTTATCGATAATTTGTCGGCTTTATTGCCAAATACCACCGTTGCATTATTGAATTCGTTGAAATAAAGAGTGAAAACCGTCAAGGTGTCGATTTCTTTGCGGTATTTGAATTTACCCTTTTCTTTCACTTCAATCGTGTCCAAAACGAGCGTATCGGACGAGACATAGGAAGCTAGAATATAAGGATATTCCAAATTCGATATCTCGCCCTTTATCACCATCGCGTTATCTTTTTTACAAGAAATAATGACAATGGATAGCAAGCAGATAATGAAAGCTATATATATTTTTTTCATATAAAAATCAACTTAGGTGTAGAGAACGAATTTCTCTGCGATGATAAATAGATCATGTTTCTTTCCTTTTAGAAAGGCGAATCACATGAAAGTAAGCAAAGGTATAAATATTTTTTAATTCTTCAACTATTTTTACATTTATTCGTTCTTTGATATTTTTTAACGGATAGGGAGTGTTTAGAAAGTGTACGCAAACAAATAGGACACTATTGATCTTTTTACTACTTTTGCAACGTATTCACAAACAACATCTACATAAGATATGTTCCATAAACGCGTATTGGTAACGGGTGGGGCGGGTTTCATCGGTTCCCATCTTTGTAAACGCCTTCTGAATGAAGGGTGTGAGGTAGTGTGTCTCGACAATTATTTTACGGGAAACAAAACGAATATACTGCCGTTGATGAATAATCCGTTGTTCGAAGCGGTAAGGCACGATATCATCTATCCTTACAATGCCGAAGTCGATGAAATCTATAATTTTGCCTGCCCCGCATCGCCGGTCCATTATCAATATAATCCCATTCAAACCGTAAAAGTATCGGTTATGGGGGCTATCAATGTACTGGAATCGGCCAAACTGACGGGGGCGAAAGTGTTACAAGCTTCGACCAGCGAGGTATACGGCGACCCGCATGTGCATCCGCAACCCGAAAGTTATTGGGGAAATGTCAATCCCATCGGCCTGCGTTCGTGTTACGATGAAGGCAAACGGTGTGCGGAAACGCTTTTTATGGATTATCACCGTCAAAGCGATGTCGCAATCAAAATCATCCGTATTTTCAATACCTACGGGCCGAATATGCATCCCAACGACGGAAGAGTCGTGTCGAACTTTATCGTGCAGGCTCTCCGGGGAGAAGATATTACCGTTTATGGATCGGGCGAACAAACGCGTAGTTTTCAATATGTAGACGATTTAGTGGAAGGGATCGTTAAAATGATGGCGTCACGTTCTTCTTTTATCGGACCGGTGAATTTGGGCAATCCGGTCGAATTCACCATATTGGAATTGGCCGAAAAAGTATTGTCGCTGACTTCCTCGAAGTCTCGTATCCGCTTCAAACCGTTACCTTCCGACGACCCTACCCAACGGAAACCGTGTGTGGACTTAGCTAAAAAGGAACTCGATTGGGAGCCGAAAGTGTCTTTGGAAGACGGACTGAAGGAAACTATTGCTTATTTCAAAAACCTGCTCAATCTTTAATCCGCCTTATGCCTTATTTTTCAATTATCGTTCCGGTGTATAACCGCCCGTTGGAAGTGGATGAACTGTTGGAAAGTTTAGCGCTTCAGACCTGCAAAGACTTCGAATTGGTATTGGTTGAAGACGGTTCATCGACTCCCTGCCGTGACATTGCGGAGAAATTTGCCGGGAAAGTCGATATTTCCTATTATTTCAAAGAAAATTCGGGACGAAGCGACACCCGCAACTATGGAATGGAAAGGGCTTCCGGAAAATACTTTGTGTTTTTTGATTCCGACTGTGTCATTCCTCCCGACTATTTTCAGATCGTCAAACAAGAACTGGACAAAAACTATACGGACTGCTACGGAGGCCCCGACAAAGCCGATACGTCGTTTTCCGACCTTCAAAAAGCCATCAGCTTTTCCATGACTTCTTTTTTAACGACCGGCGGAATACGCGGAGGAAAAAAAGGATTGGAAAAATTTACACCGCGAACATTCAATATGGGTTTTTCGGCGGAAGTGTATCATCGGGTAGGGGGGTTTAAAGATATGTTCGGCGAAGATATCGACTTGAGTTTAAGAATACGCGATGCCGGTTTTACCACACGCCTTATTCCGGAAGCTTTTGTCTACCATAAAAGACGGGTGAATCTTCGTTCGTTTCGCCGGCAAGTATTTGTTTTCGGAATGGCAAGAATCGAACTTTTCCTGCTCCATCCCGATTCCCTGAAACTCGTTCATACCCTGCCGGCGCTTTTTACCGCCGGCAGTATATTGCTTCTTATTCTCTCTTTTTGGAATGCTTGGGCGTTAGCTCCCCTGATTATTTATTTTCTCTTGATTTTTCTCTTTTCCTTGGGACAGTATAAAAAACTGCCTATCGCTTTCTTGTCAATTATTACTTCCGCAATACAACTATATAGCTACGGATGGGGCTTTATAAAAGCATTCTTCCGTAAAGTGATTTATAAACAAAGGAATACGCAAGAAAAAGATTTGGACAAGTATTATAAAAAGAAATAATAGAACTTTTATTCCTTCGATCCGTAAGCCAAATCACCGGCATCTCCTAAACCGGGAACGATGTAGGCTTCTTCATTCAATTCCGGATCGATGGCCGCCGCCCAAATCGTCGTTTTATCTTCCGGAAAATGATTTTTACAATATTCAATCGCTTGTTTGCTGGCAATAATGGTGGCTATATGGATGGTTTTAGGCGTTCCTTTTGTAAGTAATGCTTTATAAGTCAATTCCATGCTTCCTCCGGTAGCTAACATCGGATCGGTAATGATAAGCGTCTTATCCGTAATAATAGGGGAGGCGATATATTCGATGTGGATATTGAATGACTGATGATTTTCTTTATATTTTCGATAAGCCGATACAAAGGCGCTTTCAGCACCATCAAAATAATTCAACATTCCATGATGAAAAGGTAATCCTGCCCGCAAAATAGTACCGATAACAATCTGTTCATTGGGAACCGACACTGTCGTTTTGCTTAAAGGAGTTTGCACATCAACCGATGCATAAGAAAGAACTTTACTTATTTCGTATGCCAATATTTCGCCTATTCTTTCGATATTTCTACGAAAACGGAGCCGGTCATTTTGAATGGTGACATCACGAATCTCACGTACATAAGAATTAAGGAGGGAGTTATTTTCCGAAAAATCAATTATTTCCATTTATTTTTTATATATAAAATATTACTTATTATTTTCCGGAAAACAAAGATAATAGTTTTGATTTTGTTAGATAAACATTTCCAACTGTTTTTTGTTATAAAATGCAAGAACAACAGAAAATTCATTGATTAAAGAAATTTTTCTTTAATTCTTTTCGTATCTCCGAAATTATATATATTTTTGTATCGCGTTTTAGGTCTTGTAAAGAGTTTTATAACACTATATATCACACTTATTTTAATAGTAAAAAAAATGGCAAAATTAGATTTAAGCAAGTATGGAATTGTGGATGCAAAGGAAATCATTCACAACCCATCTTATGAACTGTTGTTCAAAGAAGAAACCAAACCCGAATTGAAAGGGTATGAAAAAGGTCAGGTTTCCGAATTAGGTGCCGTAAATGTAATGACCGGCATCTATACCGGCCGTTCACCCAAAGACAAATTCTTCATTAAAGACGACGTATCGAAAGATACTATTTGGTGGACTTCTGATGAATATAAAAACGACAACAAGCCTCTTCCTCAATCGACTTGGGTAGAGTTGAAGAAAATCGCTACAAAGGAATTGTCGGGCAAAAGATTGTTCGTAGTAGATACTTTCTGCGGTGCAAATGAAAACACCCGTTTGAAAATCCGTTTCATTATGGAAGTAGCCTGGCAGGCTCATTTCGTTAAAAACATGTTCATCCGTCCTACGGAAGAAGAATTGGCCAACTACGGCGAACCGGATTTTGTGGTAATCAATGCTTCGAAAACCGATGCCGGTGAAAATTGGAAAGAACTCGGATTAAACTCAAAAACATTCACTGTATTCAACTTAACCGAAAAAATGCAACTTATCGGCGGTACTTGGTATGGTGGTGAAATGAAGAAAGGGATGTTCTCTTATATGAACTACCTGCTTCCCTTGCAAGGAATGGCTTCGATGCACTGTTCTGCCAATACCGATTTGAACGGTGAAAATACGGCTATTTTCTTCGGTCTTTCCGGAACAGGTAAAACCACGTTGTCTACCGACCCAAAAAGATTATTGATTGGTGACGACGAACACGGATGGGATGATGACGGTGTATTCAACTACGAAGGTGGTTGCTATGCAAAAGTAATCAACTTGAGCAAAGAAAACGAACCCGATATTTACGACGCCATCAAACGCGATGCGTTATTGGAAAACGTAACGGTAGACGAAAACGGTAAAATCGATTTCAGCGACAAATCGGTAACGGAAAATACGCGTGTTTCATACCCGATTTATCATATTAAAAACATCGTTAAACCGAAATCAAAAGGTCCGGCTGCCAAAAAAGTTATTTTCTTGTCGGCAGACGCTTTCGGTGTTTTGCCTCCGGTTTCTATTCTTAATCCCGAACAAACTCAGTATTACTTCTTGTCTGGATTTACCGCTAAATTAGCCGGTACCGAAAGAGGTATCACCGAGCCTACTCCTACTTTTTCTGCCTGTTTTGGAGCTGCATTCCTTTCATTGCATCCTACAAAATATGCTGCGGAATTAGTAAAGAAAATGAAAAAATCAGGTGCGAAAGCATATTTGGTTAACACCGGTTGGAATGGAAGCGGAAAACGTATCTCTATTAAAGATACCAGAGGTATTATCGATGCAATCTTAGATGGTTCTATCGACAAAGCTCCTACCAAGAAGATCCCTTATTTCAGTTTTGAAGTACCTACCGAATTGCCGGGAGTACATTCTGAAATTCTTGATCCTCGCGATACATATGCCGACGCTTCACAATGGGATGTAAAAGCAAAAGATCTTGCAGAACGTTTCACCAAAAACTTCAGCAAATTTACAGGTAACGATCTTGGAAAAGCATTAGTAAAAGCCGGTCCAAAATTGTAATTCAGTAAATTTATTTCTATAATGGAAAGGATGATCTTCGGGTCATCCTTTTTTATTATGGGGAGCATCGATTTGAGTGAAACTCACGATTATCAATTTCTGGTTTCAAAATAAACCGGTATAAAAGAACACGGAAAATTACTTGTTGATAAATTGTGGAGCAAATGTAAATAATATTTCATAAATTGATTTTGAAAAATAAAAGATACATCATATAAAAGAAAACATGGATTATGACAAAAAAGTTACATTAAATTTGGAATCGTGTTATCACTTCTTTTCAACAGGTATCCTGTAACAATAATGAAATAAATTATTAACTTTGCAACTTATAAACAATATATGATAACGTTCATAGTTCTATATATATCAATTCATTATAAAAAATAGTATTGTTGATAAATAGATATAACTGGGTTATTAATTTTAATAACGAAAAAAGCAATTAAAAGCAGAAAAATTAATCCACAGTATCAACAGGCATATATCATTATTATATAAGAGATAAGATTTAATAAAAAGAATAATAATAATTGTGGATAAAACATCTTTACTGAAATCGATCGATCAATTACGGAAATCAAAAAATGCGATTATCCTAGCTCATTACTACCAAGAGCCGGAAATACAAGACATTGCCGATTTCGTGGGCGATAGTTTGGCCTTGGCTCAGTGGGCGACGAAAACCGATGCCGACATTATTGTTTTATGTGGTGTGCATTTTATGGGAGAAACCGCTAAGATACTTTCTCCGCAGAAACGGGTGTTCGTCCCCGATCTGGATGCCGGATGTTCTTTGGCGGATAGTTGTCCCGCCGATGAATTTGCGGATTTTATCGAAAATAATCCCGGGCATACGGTGGTTTCGTATGTAAATACCACAGCTGCTGTAAAAGCATTGACCGACGTGGTGGTGACTTCCACTAATGCGAAGCAAATTGTCGATTCGTTTCCACAGGACGAAAAGATGATTTTCGGGCCGGATAAAAATTTAGGAGATTATATCAATAAAATAACCGGAAGGGATATGTTATTATGGGATGGGGCTTGTCATGTACATGAGCAATTCTCATTGGAGAAAATTTTAGATTTGAAAAAAGAGTATCCTGATGCGCTTCTTTTAGCACATCCTGAATGTAAAAAATATATATTGGAAGTTGCTGACCATGTAGGTTCTACTTCCTCCCTGCTTAAGTTCACGAAACAGTCCGATAGCAAACAATTTATCGTAGCTACCGAATCGGGGATATTGCATCAGATGAAAAAGGAAAGCCCGGAGAAACAATTTATACCGGCTCCCCCGGAAGATCCTACATGTGCTTGCAATGATTGCTTTTATATGAAAATGAATACTCTCGAGAAATTGTATTTGTGCTTGAAAAACGAAACACCTGAAATTTTTGTCGATGAGAATATTCGATTAAAAGCAGTGAAGCCGATAGAACGCATGTTGGAAATATCAGCCAAATACGGGCTTTAAAATCAGTGTTTTTTTAAGGAATATATATTCTGAAGAGAATTTCACATGCTTTTTTCGTACCTTTGTATTCCTGTAAAAAATCAAAAGAATTATGGCACTTCAATGCGGAATAGTGGGTCTTCCAAACGTGGGTAAATCGACCCTTTTTAATTGTTTATCGAACGCGAAAGCGCAAGCGGCTAATTTTCCTTTTTGCACCATAGAGCCGAATGTGGGGGTAATTACCGTTCCTGATGAACGATTGAATAAATTAGCCGAACTCGTGCATCCGCAAAAAATAGTCCCTACGACGGTGGAAATTGTGGATATTGCCGGATTGGTCAAAGGGGCCAGTAAAGGCGAGGGGCTTGGAAACAAATTCCTTGCGAATATCCGCGAAACGGATGCTATCCTGCATGTACTCCGTTGTTTCGACGATGAGAACGTTACCCATGTCGACGGGTCCGTAGATCCGGTGCGTGATAAGGAAATCATCGATGCCGAATTACAATTGAAGGACTTGGAAACCATCGAGGCCCGCATCAATAAAGTGGAAAAACAGGCCAAAACCGGAGGCGATAAAGATGCCAAGCGGGCTTTCGAGGTATATACGGTTATCAGGGAAGCTTTGTTGAGAGGAGAGTCGGCGCGTACAGTTGTTTTTGACCGCAAAGAAGACATAAAGATATCCAATGAACTTTTCCTTCTTACCTCGAAGCCGGTGTTATATGTATGTAACGTGGATGAAGAAAGTGCGGTCACCGGGAATCGATATGTAGAGGCCCTACGGGATTCGGTTAAGAACGAAAATGCCGAAATATTGGTTGTGGCGGCTAAAATAGAATCGGAGATAGCCGAATTCGATACTTACGAAGAACGTCAACTATTTCTTTCTGAAATAGGTTTGGAAGAATCGGGGGTGAATCGCTTGATTAAAGCGGCGTACCGGTTATTGAATTTGCAGACTTTCCTGACTGCCGGCGAACAGGAAGTTCGCGCATGGACTTTTCACAAAGGATGGAAGGCTCCTCAATGTGCGGGTGTTATTCATACGGATTTCGAAAAAGGATTTATTAGGGCGGAAGTCATCAAATATGATGATTTTATAGCCTTGGGTTCGGAAGCGGCTTGCAAAGAAGCCGGCAAAATGAATGTCGAAGGTAAGGAATATATCGTACAGGATGGCGATATCATGCACTTCCGGTTTAATGTCTAATCGGACAAAAGATACGAAATTATCATATAGTTGATTTTTATGTTCTAAAAGTATGTTGTAAAACATATAAAATAATTTTTGATTAATCGTTTAACCTATTACCTTTGCATTAATTTCTATAACGAATTATAAGATTTTAAGAGTTGAAAAGAGTTTCATTAAAAGTAATTGCTGAAGAATTGAGTGTTTCGGTTGCTACAGTATCTCTTGTATTGAGCGGAAAGAATGAAAGAGGAAGGGTTAGCCAAGAGGTAGAAAAAAAAATTTTGAATAAGGCAGCGGAATTAAATTATATGCCGAATTCTTTTGCAAAAGGCCTGAAAATGGGACGTTCTAAAACTCTGGGTTTAATCGTTGCGGATGTATCAAACGTTTTCTTCGGAACATTGGCCTTACATATCCAAGAATATGCTGAAAAAGAAGGATATGCGGTTATAATAGCCAACACGAATGAACAAGAGGAGAAAATGGAAAAAATGATTAAATTATTGACAAGTAGGCAGGTAGATGGTTTGATTGTTACTCCGACAGAAAAAAGTGAAAAATTAATTGAGAGGTTGATAGTTGACAAAATGCCTTTCGTATTAGTCGACAGAAGTTTTCCAACTATTAATACCAATTTTGTGATGATCAATAATTATGAAATATCGTATCAGGCAACTCAAAAACTGATTGAGCGAGGATGTAGGAATATTGGATTGTTGAATTATCATCAAAATATGTATCATACTAACGAACGGAAACGAGGATGCATCGAAGCACTTCAGCAAGCGAATATCTATCATCCGGAGAATGTGAAAGAAGTTCGGTATGAAAATCTGAAAAAGGATGTTGAAAATGGAATTAAAGAATTGGTAAAGAATAAAATTGATGGTATTTTTTTCACAACGAATTCTATTTCAATTTTAGGCGTAAAAAATCTGGTTAAACAAAATGTAGATATTCGGAATAGTATGAAAATGGTCTGTTTTGATGAGAATGATGCTTTTTATTTGTTACCGTTTTCAGTTCCTTTTATCAAACAACCCATCGAAAAAATGGGTCAGAGAGCAATACAATTATTAATTGATCAAATTGAAAAACAAAATTCAACGACTGAAAAGTATATTGTTGATGCTGAATTGATAATCAAATAATTTTTTTATTTACTTTATGATTAAACGATTAATCATATAGATAATAGAATAACTAAATTTAAGGGGAAATAAAGTTTTGTTTTATATAGAGTAAGTTAAACGATTAACTATATTTTATAGAGAATTTGCAGATCATGTACAAATGAAATAAATATAATACAGTAATAATGGATTACTAATTAATTAAAGACTATGAATAAAAATTATCCAAAAATCGGAATCCGGCCTATTATCGACGGCCGTAGAAGAGGAATCAGGGAATCGTTGGAAGAAACGACCATGACCATGGCAAAAAATGTTGCTGCATTTTACAGCGATCATTTGCGTTATCCAGACGGTTACCCTGTGCAATGTGTGATTTCTGATACTTGTATAGGAGGAGTAAAAGAAGCTGCCAATTGTGCTGTAAAGTTTGAAAGAGAAAATGTAGGGCTCTCCTTATCCGTTACTCCCTGTTGGTGTTATGGTTCGGAAACAATGGATATGAATCCGTTAATTCCGAAAGCCGTATGGGGATTTAACGGCACGGAACGTCCCGGTGCGGTATATTTGGCGGCGGTATTGGCGGCCCATAATCAAAAGGGGATTCCTGCTTTTGGTATATATGGACGCGATATACAAGACATTGGAGATACGCATATACCGGAGGATGTGGAAGAAAAACTCTTGCGTTTCGCCCGGGCCGGACTGGCGGTCGCTCTTATGCGTGGAAAGTCGTATTTGGCCATAGGTTCTGTGTGTATGGGTATCGGAGGATCGATGGTGAATCCCGATTTTTTACAGGAATACCTTGGAATGCGTACCGAATATGTAGATTGTTCGGAAATCATCCGTCGTATACAACAGGAAATTTACGATAAGGAAGAGTATCGTAAAGCGATTGAATGGGTGGAAAAAAATTGCAAACCCAATGAGTTGCCCGATCACAATCCTGAGAACATTCGTCGCAGCCGAGCGCAAAAAGACGCTGACTGGGAATATGTGGTGAAAATGACGATCATTATGCGTGACTTGATGACCGGCAACCAAAAATTGGAGGAGATGGGATTTGGAGAAGAAGCCATGGGACATAATGCCATTGCCGGAGGTTTTCAAGGGCAACGCCAATGGACGGATTTCTTACCGAACGGCGATTTTTCAGAAGCTTTATTGAACACATCTTTCGATTGGAACGGCATCCGCGCTCCTTTTCCTTTTGCTACCGAAAATGATCATTTGAATGCAATATCCATGCTTTTCGGTAATTTACTCACCCATACGGCACAAATCTTTGCTGATGTACGCACGTATTGGAGTCCTGAATCTATTGAAAGGGTATCCGGATGGAAGCCTGAAGGTGTTTTAAAAGACGGAGCCATTCATTTAATTAATTCGGGTGCTTGTACCTTGGATGCTACCGGAGAACAGACAAAGGATGGCAAACCGGCCATGAAACCTCATTGGGAAATAAATGAACAAGAGGTGGAGGCGATGTTGAAAGCAACCAAATGGGGACCTTCGTCTCTTGAGTATTTTCGTGGCGGCGGATATTCTTCTAAGCTGTTATCGAAGGGAGGAATGCCCGTCACCATGTGCCGGCTGAACCTTGTAAAAGGGGTCGGGCCTGTTTTGCAGATCGCCGAAGGCTGGACGGCTACCTTTCCTGATGAAGTATTCGCTATCATCGACAAACGAACGGATAAGACTTGGCCGTCGACATTTTTTGTGCCTCGGCTTACCGGAAAAGGCCGTTTTGCCGATGTATATTCCGTGATGAATTATTGGGGAGCTAATCATGGAGCGATCAGTTACGGGCATATCGGTGCGGACTTGATTACACTGGCATCGGCCTTGTCCATCCCGGTGAATATGCATAATGTGGAGGAATCGAAAATATTCCGTCCTTCGGCATGGGCATCTTTCGGTTCCGATAACGAAGGATCGGATTACCGAGCTTGCGCAGCTTACGGACCGTTGTATAAATAAATCATCAAAAAAATTGATTCATGAAAGATCGTATATTTTTAAAATTGTTTCTTATTATCTTCTTTTTTAGCGCCGGAAATATTATCTATTCTGTTTCGGCAGATAATAAAGAAGTTCTACAATCGCAGCGTACAGTTACAGGACGAATTATGGATGCGGGTGGCGAGCTTCTTATTGGTGTAAATGTAATAGAAGAAGGAACTTCAAACGGAACCATTACCGATATAAACGGTACTTATACGCTTACTCTGACGACGCAAGATCCCGTTCTACGTTTTACCTATATCGGATTTAAAGAAACTATTGTCCGCGTTGAAAACAAAGGGATTATTGATGTGGTAATGGAAGAAGATGTAGAAGCGCTGGATGAAGTGGTAGTGGTAGGTTTCGGAACACAAAAGAAAGCTTCGGTTGTGGGCTCCATAACGAATGTAGAACCCACTAAATTATCATTGACGCCCACCCGTTCATTGAGCAATAATCTGGCGGGGATGGTATCCGGTGTAATTGCCGTACAGCGTAGCGGTAATCCATGGTCTAATAATTCCGACTTTTGGATTCGAGGGATTAGTACCTTTACGGGGAATACCAATCCTCTTGTTTTGGTAGATGGCATTGAGCGGTCGTTGAATGATTTGGAAACGGAAGAAATAGAATCCTTTTCCGTATTAAAAGATGCCGCAGCAAGTGCCGTATATGGGGTAAGAGGCGCCAACGGGGTAATCATGATTAATACCAAACGCGGAAAAATCGGAAAACCTCAAATTGAAGTTCGTTTCGAAAAAGCCTATACTTCGCCTACGAGGCTTCCCGATTTCATAGGAAGTGAAAAATACCTGGGACTGATAAACGAAATGTATGAGGATCAGGGAAGAGCCAGACCCTACAGTGATGCAACGTTGTTAAACTATAGATATCAAACCGATCCCGAGTTATATCCCGATGTAAACTGGTGGAAAGCAGTCGCGAAAGACAATGCCGATAATACAAGGGCGAATCTTAGCGTAAATGGAGGATCGGATATTTTGCGTTATTCTTTGGTATTAGGGGTATATGACGAAAACGGAATTCTGCGGAGAGATCCTAAACAGGAATGGGATTCTTCTTTGAAAGTGAGCAGATATACCGTGCGTTCCAATGTGGATATCAATGTTACCCCAACAACGCTTGTACGCGTAAATGTAGGTGGATTTCTTCAGACCAAAAACGCTCCTCCGGGAGATAATGATGATGAAAATATTTTCCAGCAAGCCATGCGGATTCCTCCGTTTGTTCACCCGCTTATCTATTCGAACGGTTACATTCCCCGGATATCGGCTAAAGAAAATCCATGGGCATTATCCACTCAACGGGGGTATGAGAAAGTCAATCAAAGCAAAATAGAATCGCTCACAGCCGTTGAACAAGATTTAAAATTCATTACCCCCGGATTAAGCGCCAAGTTATCGTTTTCGTTCGATAAATTTTCATCTAATAGTGTGACGCGTTCAAAAAATCCGGATTACTATAACCCCGCAACCGGACGTGATGCCAATGGAAATATTATGACTAGCATATTAAGCTACGGAGAAGAGTTTTTAGGATATAGCACGGGCGCACAATGGGGCGATCAAAGTATTTATTTGGAAGGAATGTTGTCGTATAATCGGACTTTTAATAAAGTTCATGATGTTAATACGATGCTTTTATATAACCAAAAAAATTATGATCGAGGAGATGCGTTGCCTTATCGTAATCAAGGGATAGCCGGACGATTTTCTTATACCTACGATCGGCGTTATGTGGGTGAGTTTAATTTCGGATATAACGGATCGGAAAATTTTGCTCCGGGGAAAAGATTCGGATTTTTTCCGGCAGTAGCATTGGGATGGATTGTTTCACAGGAAAAATTTATGCAGCCCCTTTCGGAAACCGTTTCTAATTTAAAAATAAGAGGTTCTGTAGGTCAAGCGGGAAATAGCATTTTAAGGGGGAACATATGGGATAAGCGATTTGCTTACATTTCTACCATTGTGGAAACAGGCTCTTATCGATGGGGTACCGAAAACAACATCTATCGGGTAGGAAGAGCGGAAGGAGAGATAGGAGTAAATGATCTGACTTGGGAAACGGTCACAAAAGCCAATGTGGGACTAGAGTTAGGTTTGTGGAACAACGCAATCAATTATACCGTAGATATCTTCAAAGAACAACGGAAAGATATCTTTATGGAAAGAACCAATGTTCCGGGGTCAGCCGGGTTTAACAGAAATATCTGGGCAAATTTCGGCAAAGTGAATAATCAAGGAGTGGATATGTCTTTGAGTATAAATAAACAACTCAATAAAGATTGGTTGGTATCGGGTATTTTCAATTACACTTATGCACGTAATAAAATAATTGAAATCGATGAGCCTCTTTCTATTGTGGGTACTTATCGTGCGCAGACAGGTAAGCCAGTAGGACAATTATTCGGTTTAGTAGCAGAAGGACTTTTTACGGAAGATGATTTTGATGAAAATGGAAAATTGAAGCAAGGCATTCCTGTACAAAATTTCAGTGATGTAGAGAATCTTCGCCCGGGTGACATCAAATACAAGGATCTCAATGGAGACGGTGCCGTTACCGCCGTAGATAGAACAGCGATAGGAGGCACCCGTATTCCTGAAATTGTATATGGCTATGGGGCGAATATCCGGTATAAAGCGTTTGATTTCGGATTTTTCTTCCAAGGAACCGGTAAAACCTATCAGATATTAGGAGGAGGAAATTGGATTCCGGGAGCAGAATTAGGCGCAGGAAATATCTATTCGAATATTGACGATCGATGGACCCAAGAAAATCCGAGTCAGAATGTGTTTTGGCCCCGAATGAGTGATAAATCGGTTGACAATAATAAGCAAGCCTCTACATGGTGGTTACGCGATATGAGTTTTTTACGATTGAAAAATATCGAAGTCGGATATAATTTCTCAAGAACACTTACTAAAAAAATTGGTATCCGTGATTGTAGGATATTTGTAAGAGGTTCTAATTTGGTAACTTTCTCCAAATTCAACCTGTGGGATCCCGAATTGGAAACACAGAACGGATTAAAGTATCCTCCCATGAAATCTGTCTCGGCTGGTTTAAGTATTAACTTTAATAATTAATGTATTATGCAAAAGTATAAATTTATCATACTAACAAGTATATTATCTCTCCTGTTGAGTGCGATAAGTTGTTCGGATTTTTTGGATAAAATGCCGGATGATCAACTCACCATGGAGATGGTATTTTCAGATAAGATAAGAACCGAAGATTGGTTGGCGAGTGTGTATTCGTCGGTCCCCGATCCTTTATGGGGGTATTTTAAATCACAAGGATTCAATATTATGGGGGATGATATGACTATTCCACAAGATTGGCAACCTTACGGATGGGCAAGTGTATATGCCTATACCATGGCTAATTGGAGTCCTACTTCAGGTTGGGATCCGAACTATTGGGTGGAATTGCCTAAAAGAATCCGTACCGGCCTTGTATTTTTAGAAAAAGTAAGGGTGATTCCGGATGTAGGTTTAACCGAAGAATACGTCAATCAGATGAAAAATGAAGTGCGATTCCTCATTGCCTATTATTATTCTTTAATGATTGAGATGTATGGACCTATTCCTTTTACTCCGGGAGTAATCTATCCGGTGGATGCTCCGGCGTCCGAATTAATGACCACACAATCTCCTTACGACGAAATTGTGAATTGGATTGATCAGGAATTGAAAGATGTCTCCACTCAACTTCCCGCTGTATATCCTAATAATAACGATTGGGGAAGGGTGACCTCCGTCATGGCTTTAGCCATTAGGGCACGCACGCTGTTATTCGCGGCAAGTCCTTTATTCAATGGAAATGCTGATTTCAAAGATTGGAAAAATGCCGATGGAGAGAATTTATTTAAAACCGAATACGATTCATCGAAATGGGGGAGAGCTGCACAAGCTCATAAAGAATTGATTGATGCCGCACAAAGTGGAGGATATAAGCTTTACTATGAATATAATAATGATGGTTCTATTGATCCGTTTATGTCTTATTACAATATGTCCTTAAAACGGTTTTCTGACGGAAATAAAGAAATAATTTTCGGACGGGCGGATGCAGGTACTTATTCTACTTTTCAAGCGCACCATTTGCCGAAAGGTATCGGAGGCAATGCCGGAATGGGCGTGACACAAGAGTTAGTGGACGCATTTTTTATGAAAAATGGAGAGGCGCCTATTATCGGCTACAACGCCGACGGCTCTCCCATTATCAATTCGACCTCGGGATATGTAGAGAAAGGATTTTCTCAAACGCTGGAACAAAGAAATACCCAATGGCGTGGAGCCGAAGGCCCTCAAAAAGTTCCCGGACGAGTCACATTAGATGGGACTTACAATATGTATTGTAACCGCGAGCCCCGTTTTTATGTTTCTGTTATTTACAATGAAGCCTGGTTAGGAGTGGGTAACCGAAGAGTTAACTTCTTACAAAACGGAGGTCAAGATACGGGGCCGACTTTCGATGCTCCGCAAAACGGATACAATGTTCGTAAAAGAATCAGTTTGGATATTTTTCCCCGCGAGAATAAATATACCTATCAGCCGGGCATTCTCTACCGTTTGGCTGAAGCGTATCTGGGCTATGCGGAAGCATTGAATGAATCGCAGGGAGCAACTACCGAAGTATATCAATACGTCAATTTGGTAAGGGAACGAGCCGGTCTTCCCAATTTAAAATCCGGACTTAGCAAAGAAGAAATGCGCGAAGCGATTCAGCACGAAAGAAGGGTCGAGTTCAATTGTGAAGGTATTCGTTTCAATGATGTCCGACGTTGGAAATTGGGAGAAAAATACTTCAATACTAAACTATATGGTATGAACTTCAACGGGTCTGAAAAAAGCGATGATGAAAACAATCAGAGGGCATTTTATAAAAGAACTTTTTATAAGAACCGTTATTTCAATAAACGGATGTATTTATGGCCGGTTCCGCAAACGCAGATGGATATTAATCCAAACTTAATACAGGCGCCGGGATATAATTAAACACAACAAATAAAAATGATATGAAAAAGATAAATATACTTTTTTTATGGATACTGGGTATTGTGTTAAGCGTGAGTTCCTGTAAGGATGATGCGAATCCTTATGATTATTCGGATAACACATTCGTCAGAGTAACTGAAAAATCGGTTTCCATAGCCATAGGAGATAGCTATACGTTCGTTCCCTATTTCGATAGCGACGAAACCGCAAACAAAAAATTTATCTGGAATGTGTTGGATCCTTCCATTGCGGAGGCAAATGCAGGTAATGACCATGCAGGAATCGTTACCGGAAAATCCGAGGGAACAACCGTCGTAGAGATTGTTTCAGAAGATCAGACGATGCGGTATTTTGTGGATGTGGTCGTTTTTAAACCGTTTGAATTGGAATATCCGATATATATCGATTTCGGACCGAGGTTGTCGGGAGAACCCTTTAATAATTATACTGGAAACGATATGAAGATACTCTCCAATTTGGTAGATGAGAAATCCAATATCACTGAATTTTCAATCGAAATAAGCAGTCCGTTTTCCGGAACGTTGGTACGTGATCTTCCTAATGTATTAGGTTTTCCTAGTGAAGTGTCGAACGATGTTTTGTTTTCGGACGGAATCAAAATACCGGTTAGTAGCTTTAAGATTTCAAACCTGAACAAACGGCAAAAGTATACGTTCATATTCTACGGTGCGATTAACGATAACAACACCGAGACCGAATATCGGGTTATCGGAAAAACCGACGGCTCTGTACTTCTCAACACGTCTTATAATACATCGAATGTCGCGATCGTTGAAAATATTTTACCGAAGGATGATTCTACAATCGATATCACCTTGCAAGCGGGTCCTAACAATATGCAATGGGCCAAGTTTTTCGGTATCAATGCAATGATAATTTTTCCGGAAGGATATGAATTGCCGTTTCCTAAGGATTGATCAGGAATAATATGAAATAAAACTTTTACTATCGGGCGATGACAAACTAAATCGTCCGATAGTAAATCAATCAAATTACAAAAATTTTTAATTATGCGAATAATATCGTTGACGTGTATCTTATTTTTTACAGTCTCTATAACCGTTTTTTCACAAAACCGACCGTTTAACGGATTGGATATGAACATGGGTAACCTCTACCGGCTTTCCAATGCGGAAAGCCGATCGATCAGCCCGGAGAATTTTACCGGAGAAAAGGGAAAGGGGGGAATGGCAAAGCCCGATCCGAATGCTCCCCGAAATACAGCTAATGCCACCCATGCTTCGCGCGATTTGGGACAGGGATGGAAAGTCAATCCCTATGTCCGCATCGAACCGGGCGAAACATTTACCATGGCCGAAATCGACGGCCCCGGCGCCATTCAGCATATCTGGATGACGCCCACCGGCAATTGGCGGTTTTCCATTCTCCGTATTTATTGGGATGATGAAACGGAACCTTCGGTGGAATGTCCCGTAGGGGATTTCTTCGGGATGGGATGGAACGAATACGCACCCCTGAATTCGATGCCCGTAACTGTAAATCCCGGAAGCGCCTTTAATTGCTACTGGGTGATGCCTTTCCGCAAAAAATGTCGCATCACGATGACTAACATCAACGATGCGGAGGGCATGAATCTGTATTATCAAATCGATTATACCCTCACCGATGTGCCTGCGGATGCGGCTTATTTCCATGCGCAATTCCGCCGTACGAAAGTCAATAAAACATCGGATTATACCATCATCGACGGAATTAAAGGAGAAGGGCAGTATGTCGGCGTTTATTTGGCATGGCAGGTAAACAATAACGGCTGGTGGGGCGAAGGTGAAATCAAGTTCTTTATGGATGGCGACACCCGCTTTCCTACCATTATCGGGACCGGCACGGAGGATTATTTCTGCGGATCGTATAACTTCGACCGCCACGGAAAATATGTAACCTATACCGCTCCATACGCCGGATTGGTGCAGGTATTGCCGCCCGATATTACCTATCGTTCGGGACAACGTTTCGGAATGTATCGTTGGCATGTGATGGATCCTATCCGTTTTAAAAAGGACTTAAAGATCACGATTCAGGATTTGGGTTGGCGCCATGGTGGGCGTTATCTGCCGCAGCAATCCGATATTTCTTCCACTTGTTTCTGGTATCAGACCGAACCACACGCCAAGTTTCCCGCACTTCCCGAATGGTCGCAATTGGAAGTAAATTAAAAACCTACATATTAAGTTTAAATGAAAAAAGTATCTCTAAAAATTTTATTCGGTATAGTAGCCATAGTGTGTATTTGCTTTGAAAGTTATGCTCAAAAATATACTTTCAAAAATGAATTGGAATTATTAAAGCGCTTAGACAAACTTCCCGAATACCGGACGAACTCGTATGTAGAACAGATTTCGAGTTACGATACAACCGGGGGAAATGACGACGGTTTCGACGGTACCTATTCGTATCTCCGGAAAGAGAAGAAAGGGCTGGTGATTGCCGATTTGAAAGGACCGGGTGTCGTCAACCGTATTTGGACACCGACTCCTACCAACGATACGCTTCTATTCTATTTCGATGGAGAAAAAAAGCCACGCCTGAAAATCCGTTTTATGGATTTGTTTTCGGGAGATGTTTATCCTTTTGTCAACCCCGTTTGCGGAAACGAAATCGGAGGATATTACTGTTACATCCCGTTTCCTTATAAAAAGTCCCTGAAGATTGTTTTTCAGGGGGAGAAATTGATGTTTCATCAGGTGCAGTACCGGAGCTTACCGGGAAAAGAAGTGGAAACCTGGACCGGTGTATTGTCGCAGTCGGATAAAGATGTGCTCACGGAAGTAAATGCGGTCTGGGCGGATATCTCCCCTGAAGTTACCCGTTATGCTGTCGGAAAATCCTCGGGGGTACAGACGGATCAGAAGTCGGTTACGCTGGTGCCGGGAGAGGAAATTTCTTTCTTCGAGCAAAACGTTCCCGGCCGGATCGTAGGCTTTGAAATCGATGGCGGCAATTCATTCGAAGGATTGTATAAAGATGTGATTCTTGCGGCCAATTGGGACGGAGAGCAAGTGGATGCCATTTATTCGCCGGTGGCCGATTTCTTCGGATATGCGTATGGAAAACCGGCCATGAGAAGCCTTGTCATGGGAAGGCAGGGGACTTCCAATTATTGTTATTTGCCGATGCCGTATGACCGTGGGGCAAGGATGCGGCTGATTTATAAAAAGAGGGAAGGCGTACAACAAAATCCCGTCTCGCTGAATATCAAAGTATATTATAATGCTACCGCAAGGGATGCGAAAAACGAAGGAAAGTTTTATTCCGTTTGGAGACGTGAAAAACCCGAAACCGGGCAATTCTATGAGTTTCTTCAATTAAAAGGGAAAGGCCATTATGTGGGAACGATCCATATCGCGCAGGGATTGCGTCCGGGAATGACTTTGTTTTTCGAGGGAGACGACAGCACCCGCGTGGACGGCAGGATGCGCCTACACGGGACCGGATCGGAGGACTATTATAACGGTGGTTGGTATGCGCTGTTGGATCGATGGGACCGCGGAATCAGTCTGCCGCTTCATGGCGCGCTCGATTACTCGTTACCGATGAACCGTACCGGCGGCTACCGTTTCTTTTTGGCCGATAAAATGCCTTTTGAAAAAGAAATTTATCACGGCATGGAGCATGGTCCGGTAGGGAATGAGTTTCCGGTGGATTATACTTCCGTGGCTTTTTATTACGGAGCGCAACCGCTCACGGGCAAGATGGAGCCGACAGAAGAACTGCGAACCGTTTATTTGCCGACTGAGCATGTCTATTTTCCACAGTTGATGGATTTGACACTGGGCGAAGGAATCCAAGTCACCCACCAAAGGGGAATACGCGTCCATACCGATCGCGAGGGAATGATGCGTGTCATGTTGAACGATGTGCCCGAAGGGAAGTACAAAGTACTTATCTCCTATTACGAAAAACCCGAAGGAGCCGATTTCCAAGTGTGGCAACGCCAAAATCAATTGTCCGACTGGAAATCGACGAAAAACAGCAACGAAGCGCTAAAGGAAAAAATTCACATCGGCGATATCGAACTCACCCGACAAACCAATTCCGTTACTTTCCATGTACGTAAGAACGGAGAGGGAACGCAATTCGAATTGGATCGTATTATTTTAGAGAGAATAGATTAACCAAACCGTATTTATAGTATGAAACGTTTCTTTATTTTCCCTTTTGCGATAGCGATCCTGTTTATGTTCAACAATAGGATATATGCAAATACGGATGGTTTGTCAAAGAAGAGCGGGATCCGTACAGAAACGTTTCCTCCTTTGCTCCGGAAAGCGATCGCCCGACTTCAATACGATGGTTTGGGAGCGCATTCCGGTAAGGCGGAGGCGACGAAGATCGATGAAAATACGGTACATGTTATCGTGACGTTTTCGTTGAAGGAAGCCGTTCAGCAAGACGATTGGCAAGTACAGATTCTTCCGTCATTCATCCCGTCGTTCCATTGGGCGCCGCATTTGACTCCTACGGATAATCATGTGATCGACCAACACGTGTTCCGTTCGCCGGCGCTGATCGTTTCCGACGGAAAACAACAATTGACAATCATCCCGGATCTCGAAATCTTGAAAGAAAGCGCGCCGGTGCGTTGGTATATGGATATGGATGCGCCGAACAACCGGTTGACGTTGGGAATGGCAGAGAATGGCGTTTCGGGGCATATTCTTTTCGAGCGTACGCCCGGCACGGTTTTCCCGAAAGGGGAAGTCCGATTCGGATTTTATATGATGGCATCGGATAAGCCTGAAGATTTGCGCAATCCGTTTCGCAGGCCGTTGGATTTTATGTGGACGCGATGGGGGCGCGATCTGTATCGTTCCGGTAATCCCGTAAAAGGCGCTCTCGAACCATACGTGGAGCATACTTATCATTGGGCTTTTGAGAGTTGGTCGAAAAGCGTATGGCAGGAGTTTACCCTTAACGGCAAGCGGGTAGGAGCGCCCGTGTTCATCGTCAATGTTACCCAAAGTCCCAATTATCCCGGCGAAATCAATGAACGGGAATTCCGCTCCGTATGGAATCAGGCATGGTTCAGTTCGTTGCGTTCGGCCGGTGGCTTGTTCCGTTATGGCCGGCGAACGAAAAACAAAGAGTTAATGCGAAAGGCGCGGATGTCGAAAGAATTAGCGTTGGCGGCACCTAAAAAAGAAGGATTTTTTTACGGATTGATCGCTACCGAAATGGAAACCGTGGAGATCGACGGTAAAAAGTATCATCGAAGCAAAGGATGGGATCATTCTTATTGGGGCAATTCCAACCGGAATCCTTACACATGGAGTGCCGAAGAATCCCCGTTTCATGTGCTCGATATGAGTTGGACGGCATTGTTGATGCTTCGGTGGCATGAGGAGTTGGAAAAGGATGCAAGGCTTCTTGCCTATGCCCGCGATTACGCCGACGCGCTGCTACGGGTACAAACGCCGGACGGATTCTTCCCCGGATGGTTGGACACGAAAACCTTACAGCCGATGCAACACCTTAACCGGTCGCCCGAATCATCGATGTCGGTGACGTTCTTGTTGAAGTTATACGAATTGACCCGCCGGAAAGACTATAAAACCGCTGCGTTGAAAGCCATGGATGCCGTGATGCGCGAGATTATTCCCGTGGGGCAGTGGGAAGATTTCGAAACCTATTGGTCCTGTTCCCGTGTAGGTGCGGACGATTGGGTAGGCAAGAAAGTCGCTCGCAACAATATGTTTAAGCAAAATAATTTTTCCATGTTCTGGACAGCCGAGGCTTTATACGAATGTTACCGTATCACAGGCGAGGAAGGTTATCTGCAATATGGACAGCGGACGTTGGACAAAATGTTGATGACCCAAGCGTCGTGGCAACCGCCGTATATGCATGTGAATGTATTGGGCGGATTCGGCGTGTTGAACGCAGATGGCGAATGGAACGATTCGCGTGGAAGTTTGTTCGCCGAGTTGATCTTACAATACGGAAAACAATTGAATGAAAAGGAATACGAAGAACGTGGCATCGCGGCATTGAAATCCGCTTTTGTGATGATGTATTGTCCGGAAAATCCTCAAACAAAACGGCAATGGGAGAAAGTCTGGCCTTTCTTCGGGCCGGAGGACTACGGTTTTACCATGGAAAATTACGGACATGGAGGCCGAACCTCTCCCGAAGGCGAAGGAATGGGCGAATTTACCATTTACGATTGGGGAAACGGCGCGGCGGCGGAAGCCTATAACCGCATAAGAGATAGGTGGAAAATAGATTGATATAGATTGATGAAAGATTGAAGGGATAACGGTGAATTTAAAAACAATAATAAGATGAAAATAAATAACATGTTGATGCTTGCAACAGTGGGAAGCGCGCTACTGCTTTCCTGCACAAGCAACAGTAAAAAAACAGAAAACAGTATGAACAACCATTTTGAAAAGGGAACGTTCGGATACGATCTCAATTATTTATCGGAAAAAGACAGTCTGATTGTGCTCAAATCGGCCGATGAAAGAGCGCAGGTGATCGTTTCGCCGGCTTATCAAGCCAAAGTATTCACTTCCACCACTGGCGGTGCAGAGGGCAAAAGCCTCGGCTTTGTCAATTACAAAGTCTTTGACTCGGGCGTCGTCGATGAACACATGAACGGGTACGGTGGCGAAAACCGTTTCTGGCTGGGACCCGAAGGCGGGCAATATTCCATTTATTTCCAGCCGGACGCCGAACAGGTATATGACAATTGGCATACGCCCCCGGCCATCGATACCGAAGCGTGGGAAGTACAAAGCGCATCGGATCAAGAAGCGGTGCTAACTAAGAAAATGGAACTGAAAAACTATAAGGGAAGCACGTTGAAAATTTCCGTCGAACGAAAGATAGCGCTTTTGCAAGCAGCTGATTTATCCCGTACGCTCGGTATGACGTTGCCGGACGGCGCAGCGGCGGTTGCGTATGCTACCGACAATAAAATCACCAATGGAAATGATTTCGAATGGACGCCCGAAACGGGAACCGTATGCATATGGATGCTCGACATGTTCAATCCTTCCGATTCGGCCGTTACCGTAGTGCCGTACAACGAGGGCAATGATAAAGAATTAGGGGCGGTTGCGACCACCGACTATTTCGGTGAGATACCTTCCGACCGGATCCGTTACGAAAACGGCACGCTCTATCTGAAAACGGACGGAAAATACCGCAGTAAATTGGGAATGAACGCTAAGCGCACCAAAGCGGTTGCAGGGAACTACGATCCGATATCCCGACGGCTGACCGTTATCACCTTCGATGCGGATCCCGAGTCGACTTACCTCAATCAGGAATGGAATCCGGCGAAAGATCCTTTAAAGGGCGACGCATTGAATGCTTATAACGACGGCCCGTTGGACGACGGCAGCATCATGGGCCCTTTCCTCGAACTGGAAAGTTGCTCGCCCGTTGCGTTCCTGAAATCCGGCGAATCACTGTCGCATACGCATCATGTATATCATTTTACGGGCGATGAAGCCGCGCTTTCCCCGATTTGTGAAAAGCTGCTGGGCGTCTCCCTCAAGCAAGTAAAGACTATTTTTAAATAACACATTTCAATGAATCCACATCACAAACCGATGGAAAAGCATCATTTGGTTCCCAAAGGGATCCTGTTTCCTTTTATTCTTCTGACAGCCTTGTTCTTCATCTGGGCGGTGCCTAACAATATGACCGATGCCATGCTGGCCGCCTTTAAACGCATCATGAGTTTCTCCGACACTCAGACCGCTTGGATACAAGTCGTGGCATACCTGTTGGGATATGGCTGTTTCGCGTTGCCCGGCGCTATTTTCATCAAGAAACATACATACAAATCGGGGGTATTGCTGGGATTAAGCTTATGCATTACCGGCTGCTTCTTATTCTATCCGGCCATGCTGGCCATTGATATCAATCCGTTTTTCTGCTTCGCGGTATACCTTCTGGCATTTTTCATTTTATTCGCCGGACTGTCTATTTTGGAGACTTCCACCAATTCGTACGTGTACGCGTTGGGCGATCCGGTAACGGCTACGAGAAGATTGAATTTCTCTCAATCGTTTAATCCGTTCGGAGCGTTGACCGGTGCTTTGGCGAGCCAAATCTTCGTTCTTTCGCAATTAAATACGATGAGCGCCGAGGATAGGAGCGGCCTTTCGCAAGCCGATTTGTTGCAGATACAGAATGGGGAGTTAAATGCCGTTACTACGGCGTATGTGGTGCTGGGCCTGGTGATGCTTGTCTTGTTGGCAGCCATCTTTTTTACCCGCATGCCCAAGGCGCAGGACGATGATAAGACCTTGAATCTGAAAGCGACATTCGGGCGTCTCAAGCGCAATAAGAATTACGTTTGGGGCGTAGCGACCCAATTCTTTTATGTGGGAGCGCAGGTGGCGGTATGGTCGTTCCTGATCCGTTACGTCATTCAACATCTCGACTTGAACGGCGTGATCGCTTCATTAGGCTCGGGGGCGTCTTCCGAAACGATTATGAGTACACTGCGGAATGTGGAACCGGTGGCCGCACGGTTTTATCATTTCTGCGAATGGATAGGGCTGGACGCCTTGCTGCCGCGTACGGCCGAACAAGCTGCGGCGACGTACTATATTTTGTCGATGGTGTTGTTCGTCTGCGCTCGCTTTTTGTGTACCTGGCTGATGAAGTGGATCAAACCGGTGAACTTGCTGTCGGTGCTGGCGATTTTGGCGGTCATTTGCAGTGTGACAACGGTGTACGCACCGGGTTTCTTGGGCGTCTATGCGCTGATGGGCATTTCGGGTTGCATGTCGCTCATGTTCCCGACGATTTACGGCATCGGCATGCGCGGATTGGGAGAGGACACCAAAATCGGCAGTTCGGGAATGGTTATGGCAATTGCCGGAGCGGCTTTTTTGACGCAGATACAAGGCATCCTATCCGACCATTCGGGAAGCATTCAGTTAGCCTATTGGGTGCCTGCCGTTGCGTTTTTAATCATAACCGTATACAGCTTTACCATTGCCCGCGATAAGAAGTTAGAGGCTTCTTTGGAAAATTGATTTAAAAAGAGAATAATGATATGGGAAAATTAGTAATAGGAATCGACTATGGTACCGATTCGTGCAGGGCATTGATTGTCAATGCGGAGTCGGGAGAAGAGATCGCGGTATCGGAATCGTATTATCGGCGGTGGAGGAACGGATGGTATTGCGATCCGTCGAAGAACCGCTACCGTCAACATCCGCAGGATTATATCGATTCGCTGGAAGAAGCCGTTCGCGGAGCGGTGTCTCAACTTCCTGCCGGAGCGGCGGAAGATATTGCCGCTTTGGGAATCGATACGACCGGCAGTACGCCCTGCCTGACGGACAGGAGCGGTACGCCGTTGGCTTTATTGCCGGAGTATGCGGAAGATCCGGATGCCATGTTTATCCTTTGGAAAGACCATACCTCTATCCGCGAAGCCGCGGAAATAAATGAGTTGGCGCATCGCAGGAACCCCGATTTCACGGCCCTTTCCGGAGGTATTTATTCCTCCGAATGGTTTTGGGCTAAAGCGCTTCACGCGTTGCGGGAAAATGAAAGCATCCGGAAGGACGCGTATGCCATTATCGAGCATTGCGATTGGATGCCGGCATTGCTTACCGGTCGGTTAAGGCCCGAAGAAGTCAAACGCAGCCGATGCGCCGCGGGGCATAAAGGGATGTGGGCGGAAGAGTGGGGCGGTTATCCGTCGCAGGAGTTTCTTTCACGGCTCGATCCTTTGTTCGACGGTTTTGCCGGGCATTTGAGCAACGAAACCTACACCGGCGACATCCCGGCCGGAGAACTCACCCAAGAGTGGGCGGAACGCCTGGGATTGCGCAAAGAGACAAAAGTGGCCGTGGGCATCATCGATGCGCATGCCGGAGCCGTCGGAGCCGGAATAAAAGCGCATACGATGGTTAAGATTGTCGGCACGTCGACCTGCGATATTGTGGTTACTCCGAAGGAAGATATGAAAGAGAAGTTTGTCCCCGGCATCAGCGGGCAAGTCGATGGCTCGGTTATTCCGGGATATATCGGTTTGGAGGCGGGGCAATCGGCTTTCGGCGATATCTATGCCTGGTTTAAGCACCTTCTCTCATGGACGTTGCAGGGTGTGGAAGCCGGCGAAGCGCTTATTTCGCGTATCTTGCCGGCTCTTAATGAAGAAGCGTCGAAACTTACGGTGATGGAAAACGATCCGGTGGCTTGTGATTGGTTCAACGGCCGTCGCACGCCTTATGCCGATCAAAAATTACAGGGCGGCCTTTTCGGATTGACATTGGGCACGACGCCGGCGCAGATTTATAAAAGTCTGGTAGAAGCGACGGCTTTCGGTTCGCGGGCTATAATGGAACATATTGAAAAAGAAGGAATCGAGATTGCAGAGGTTATCGGAGTAGGGGGTATTTCCCTGAAATCGCCCTATGTAATGCAAACGTTGAGCGATGTGATGGGCATTCCTATCAAGATAGCCGCTACACAACAAGCCGGAGCGTTGGGTGCGGCTATAGGCGCTTCGGTAGCGGCCGGTTGTTTCGACTCGGTGCAGAACGCTCAAAAGGTTTTGGTACAAAAACATCTGACCGTATATTATCCGCAAGATAAACATCGGAAAGCATATGATGTACTCTATAACCGATACCTTAAAGCCGGGATTTTTATGCAGGATTTCCGGTAAAAGATAAGCGAGGGTACCGTTTCGAACGATGCCCCCGCTTTAAATATTTCACATAAGAGTAAGAGAGAATTTGTTATTAAACAATTTCTACCAGCGGTACTCCTTCTTTCACTACATCCCCTGCCTGAACGAATATACGGCGCACGGTTCCGGAAAGTTCGGATGTGATGTCATTTTCCATCTTCATCGCTTCAAGAATCAGTAAATTGTCACCTTTCTTTACTGTCTCGCCTTCTTTTACGAGGACTTCGATAATATTACCCGGCATCGGGCTCTGAATATATTGTCCTTTCGGTCCTGAAGGTTCGGCATCCTGAACGTGTTGCTGTTGCGAAGCCTGCGACTGTTCGCTTTTTTGCGTATGGCTACCGCCATTTGCTTCAAATTCTTTTTTGCGCAGATTTCTTAAGAAATTGGTCGCCACCGCAGGGAACAATTCGAGCAAAAGTTGATCTTTTTCATCTTTTGCCAAGTGAACGCTTCCGTACTCTTCCAAAACAGGATTGTCCTGACTTTTATAAGTCGAAGTATCGTAAGGCGTTTCTTCTCGGGTGCCGGCAATTTGCAAGCGGAATTCGGGATTCACCGGGACGGGGGTTTTACCATATTCCCCTTTTACAAGGGCCACAAATTGGTTGGAAGCATTGGCATATTTCGGCCGTCCGTTTTTCAGGTTTAAAGCCGAACTTACCGCTTGAGCTCCTACAATTTGACTGGTAGGAGTTACCAATGGAGGTAACCCTGCATCCAAACGGACACTGGGGATGAGCTTCATGGCGTCATCCAAAATGTCCAACGAATTGAATTGCTTTAATTGAGCAACCATATTCGTGTACATACCTCCCGGAATTTCGGCGTTCTTAACACGCTCATCGGCTTTCGGGAAATTGAAGTAAGTTTCAATAGCGTGGCAGGCGTCCAATAGAGCTGCTTCGTCATTACGTTTAGCCGCTTCGATAGCTTTATCGAACTCTCTGTCGATTTCAGCGGGCAGGGTATCCGTAAGCGGATTGAATGGTTTCGGGAATTGTTTTACGGCATCGTAAGGATCCAATTCCTTACGTATATCGAACAACTCCTTGTTGATCTTGGCTACCGCTTCCATGTTTACATCCAATTCGACACCTAGTTTTTTACAGAAAATGTAAATTAACTCAAGCGCAGGCGCTGCGGGTCCTCCGGCGAAGTTCCAGATAACCGTGTCAACGATATCGGCACCGTAAACAATGGCGGTAAGTACCGCTGCAAGGCCGTAACCGGGGGTGCAATGCGTATGGAAATCGACCGGAACGTTGATATGCTTTTTGAACAGCGGTATCAAGGCTGCTACGCGCGAAGGAGGAATAAGCCCGCTCATATCCTTGATGGTGATCATATCGGCTCCGAGGGCAAACATTTCTTTCGCTTTATTGAGGAAATACTCGTCGGTAAACACCGGGTTGTGCTTGGGTTTCGGAGTTTCTTCTTTTTTGGAGAACAGACCGAGGAATCCACCCTTTTTCGTTTCTTCCTGCGGGTCGTCATCATATTTCGGATCGACCGTATAGCAAACGGCGCAATCGGCCATTCCTCCATATTTCTTAATCGACTTTACACTCGATTTGATGTTGTCTACGTCATTCAGGGCGTCGAAAATACGCATGATGTTGAGTCCTGAAGCGACGGCATTTTTAAAAAAACCGTCGATAATTTCATCGGGGTAGGGAGCATATCCGTATAAGTTCCGTCCTCGGGAAAGGGCCGTCAGTTTAGAAACATTCCCTACTGCGGCATGTATTTTTTCAAGCCGGTCCCAAGGGTTTTCATTCAGGTAACGCATTACCGAATCGGGAACAGCACCTCCCCAAACCTCCATTGCATAGAAGTTGGCATCCTTATAATACGGCAATACCCTGTCGACTTGCGACTGGTTCATGCGCGTAGCAAAAGCCGATTGCTGACCATCTCTCAATGTGAGATCTCTGATTAAAAGTTTCTGATTCATATCAAACTTGTCTTTCTTAAAATATTATTAATGTAAAATACATAACAAATTCGCATCAACTTAGTTTTAAAAAAAACTTTTAAAATAGAATTTAATGCTTTTTAGAGTTCATTTGAGAAGCAAACTCCACAACAAGCTTACGGTCTTCGACATAAATACCTTTTAAGGCTTTTACTACCTGCCGCGCATTTTGCTCGGGAACTTCGAAAAAGGAAAAGTTCTTCATCAGGTCGATCCGTCCCACGCGTACTTTGCCTGGAACATAGTCGTTGAGAAAACCCATTAAGTTGGCCGGATTGGCGCCATCGATTTTTCCTATATTGATAAAGAGACGGGTATATCCTTTTTCGGGCTGACGGTTATTTTTATCCCCTCTGTCGTATTTATCCCCCCGTTCGTTTTTCCGGTTGCGGGTACGTTCGTTTTTCGAATAGGATTGTTCGGAAGGTTCTTCTATTTCCTCGGCCTTTTGATAATAGTCGATCAAGCGGTTGAATTCGAGCGAAACGACACGCTTTATGACATCTTCCTTATCGAGCCAGTCGAGTTTACGGAAGATGGAAGGAAGCAAACGTTCTATTTCTTCTTCGTTGACTTTTACTTTTTCAATCTTATCGACGAAGTTGAACAATTGTTTTTCGCAGATGATGTCGCCTGCAGGAATATTCTCCTTTTCGAACGTCTTATTGATAGTCTTTTCTATCTGTTTGATTTTCCCTTTTTCCTTGGTGTGGATGATGGAAATGGATGTCCCCGCTTTTCCGGCTCGTCCCGTACGTCCGCTGCGGTGGGTGTATACTTCCAAGTCGTCCGGCAGGCCGAAATTGATGACGTGGGTAATATCGTCGACATCCAAACCGCGGGCGGCAACGTCGGTAGCGACTAAGATCTGGAGGTTTCGCTGGCGGAATTTGTTCATTACATAATCGCGCTGCGCCTGCGACAGGTCGCCGTGAAGCGAGTCGGCGTCGTAACCGTCCTGAATAAGTTTGTCGGCGATTTCCTGCGTATCTTTGCGGGTGCGGCAAAACACGATGCCGTAAATATTGGGGTAATAATCCACAATCCGTTTCAGGGCGAGATATTTATCTTTTGCATGCACCATAAAATAGATATGCTTCACGTTTTGCGCCCCTTCGTTTTTACGGCCGATAATAATTTCGACGGGATCGGACATGTATTTTTTGGTGATTTTGGCAATCTCCTGGGGCATGGTAGCCGAAAAGAGCAACATGCTGCGGTCTTGCGGCACGCTGGAAAGGATTTCATCGATACTTTCGGTAAATCCCATGTTGAGCATTTCGTCCGCTTCATCGAGGATGACGGTGTGTACGTTGGCGAGGGACACCGTTTTACGCTTAATCAAGTCGATAAGGCGTCCGGGAGTGGCGACAACGATTTGGACGCCGCGCTTCAGCGTTTTTATCTGGCTTTCGATACTCGATCCGCCGTAAACGGGAAGGATTTTGAGGCCTTTGACATATTGCGAAATCTCGGTGAGGTCGCCGGCAATTTGCAGGCACAGCTCACGGGTAGGGCAAAGAATCAGCGTTTGGGGAGATAATAGTCCGATGTCGGTTTTCTGGATGACGGGGATGCCGAAAGCGGCGGTTTTACCGGTACCCGTTTGCGCTAAAGCGATAATATCGCGGGTATTGCTTAATAGTTGCGGGATGACTTGCTCCTGCACGGGCATCGGTTGTTCGAAACCCATTTCCTGAATTGCCCGCAATATCTCGGGAGCAACTCCTAGTTGTTCAAATGTACTCATCTGTTTTTTGTTATATTAATTGGTGAAAGTATCCCAAACGATCTCTCTACCCCCACATAACGACGAAAGAAAAGATGAGAGGAGCGCTCGATAATACGTACGTTTTGATTAAAAAAAGAGAAATGCGGCACATAGGCTGCTCATCCGTCCGGATGGAAGGATCTAGATAACCCTGATTGAAATCAGGTGCAAAAGTAGTTAAATATATTTATATCACCAAAGTTAATAAGGATAGAGCAAGTATTTTTTTAATAAAATCTTTTTGCCGGAACCCACATTCAGTTCTTTTTCCAAATAGTTATCGACCGAGCCATACTGTTGTTTAATGTGGTCGATGACATAATTGATGTAAGCCCTGTTCACCGAAAGCATGGCCGTAATGGCTTCCTGCATATATTCGGGAAGACTTTGTGCGTTTTCGACCGTTGCGGATATGTCGATCACACGGTTGGAAAGGAGATAATCGTCTTGTATCACATTTTCGGGAACGCCGATGGCATAGAGGATAAAATACGAAGCAAGGCCTACCCGGTCTTTGCCGAGTGAGCCGGTTAGGAGTATGGGATAATTACCCTCATCGATAAGGATGTTAAACATTTCGGAGAATGCGGGTTTGTAGTTTTCTACGATTCCCACGTACGATTCCTGTACAAAGCGGATGGCATCGCTGCGATTAAAGTCTTCGTCGCGAAGCTGCTCATCGAGTTTTTCGGCGTCCATCAGGCTGATGGGTACCGCTATCCGGCGTATGCCGGGATGCAGGAGAATGGGATACTTCTTCGCCGTTTTCTCCGAGCGAAAGTCGATAATGGTTTTAATGCCTAACTTTCGGATTTTGTCTTGATCGGCGAGGGTGGCGGTTGAGAGATTCCCGGAACGGTAGATTCTGCCCCATCGCATTTGTTTGTTATCGGAAGTGAAATAACCGCCCACATCGCGAAAGTTCTTAATTTCATCCATTTCGATGATGCGGTTGGCGACGATTCCGGAATTGGCCCCTTTTGTTTTGAGAAGAAAATATTCGCGGAATCCCGATTCGGAAGGGTTTATCAGGGCCACCTGATCGGTGATTTTATACGATTGGAGCGAAGCGAAGTCATTGAGTGAGCTGTCGGAAGGCGAGGAGTAAATCGCTATTTCCCCCTCCTGGTCGGGGCTCACTTCCCACTTCAATAAATAATCGCCGTCGGTATTTTTTTCAACCACGGATGATATTTTTACCGTAGAGATACATCCTGTCGAAAGAGCCGACAAGACGAGTAGGGATGATATGAAATATAGTTTCCTCACTGTTTTTTTTATTAGTAACAAGCAAATATAGTCAAAACATTGTTTCTAAAAGCCATTGAAATGTATATTAACAATAAATGGGCGATATGAAACTTTTTTTTGCGACTGTACGCCTCCTTCTGACTTCCCCAAAAAGGGTTCTGTATTTATCCGTCGCTGTTTGTGTTTTTTGAGGTGACGGCCGACTTGCGGAAGTCGGATATTAATTTGTATTTTTGCGCCGGCATATTAAACGGATATGGGAAAGTTTCAGACTTTATTGAATAATGAAAAGACGAGCGGGTTTGTACTGATTGCGTGCACACTGTTGTCGTTGTTCATGGCTAATTCGGGCTTCGGGGAAAGTTATCAATCCATCTGGACTTTTCCCTTGGGAGCGCATTCGGCGGAACATTGGATTAACGACGGATTGATGGTCGTCTTCTTTCTGTTGGTCGGGTTGGAGCTGGTCGATGAATTATACCGGGGGAGGCTTTCCTCTTTCCAAACCGCCATGCTTCCTTTGTCGGGGGCGTTGGGAGGTATGTTGCTTCCGGCCGCGATTTATTTGATGTGGAACGCCGGTATGCCCACCGCATCGGGCTTCGGCATTCCGATGGCGACCGATATTGCTTTTGCTTTGGCTTTTCTTTCGCTCATGGGTAACCGCGTTCCTCCGGGATTGAAAGTCTTTTTGATGGCGCTGGCGGTGATTGACGATCTGGGAGCGATTATCGTAATCGCCGTCTTTTATTCGTCGGCCATCGACGGGATGTTTCTCGCGCTGGCCTTAGGCTTGTTTGCGCTGTTGTTGCTGTTGAATAAAGTTTTTCATGTGAAGACATTGGCCGTTTACCTGATAGGGGGGATTGCGATGTGGTATTGCATGCATTATTCGGGAGTGCATGCTACCATTGCCGGAGTGCTGTTGGCCATCACCATTCCGAACAACAGGGATCTTACACAAAGTCCCGCGGTGCGGTTGCGGCACGCATTGCATTATCCGGTGTATTTCTTTGTTTTACCGCTTTTTGCTTTGTCCAATACGGCGATACCGCTCGATGGCGATTTGTTCGGCACATTCCATGAACCGTTTGCCGTAGGCATTCTATTGGGATTGGTCGTGGGTAAGCCGATAGGCATTACATTCTTTTCGTGGTTATCAGTAGGTGTGGGGCTATGCCGTCTTCCGTCGGGAGTGAAGTGGAAGCAATTGTTCGGCGCGGGATTGTTGGGCGGAATCGGTTTCACGATGTCGATTTTTATCACGTTGTTGGCGTTCTCGGGGAATAATCATTATGTAAACGGGGCCAAATGGACGATTATGCTTTCGTCTTTATTGGCGGCTGCGGCCGGATTAGTGTGGCTGTCGTTCGTCTTGCCGAAGAAACAAAAAAAGGAACGCTAAAAGGATGTATCGCCCCGAATGAAAATCGATTTATTCATACACCGGAGTAAAAAAACAGGCCGTCCGGTTCCTTCTCCGTCGCGTTTGCCTATTGATATTGTATGTAAATAGGTTGAGGGCTCAGTTTCAGCAATTCCTGCGGGGTGAGCATGCGGTTCGGCGGACGTTTGACGTCGTTTTTGTAAAACAACTTGAAGCCGGTGAATTGCACGGGTTCTTTTCGCACATATTCGCGATAGGTATCGTACTTGAGTTGAGGTCCTCCCCATCCGTCCATATCCATCACGATCTGAACTTCCGGGCGCAAAAGGATATTGCGGTAGTTGGTCACCATGCCGCGGGTAAAACGGTGCACGACCAGTATCTTCGGCGGCAGGTTGTGTTTCTCGACTAATTCCGCCAAATATTCCGAACAGAAATTAATATCTTCGGCGTCATAACTTCCGATCTTTTTCCCCGGCGGAGTGCCGTCCTTCATCGAAAACTCGGGATCGATGCCCAAGTGCACATGCGGCAGTTTGAGATATTCTTCCAGTAAGGGCACTTCGTCCCGCACCGTGCTCAACGCCACCTGTATATCGAGGAAGACGAGGGCGTTCCCCATCGCAGCAATGGCCATCACGGAATCGATTTGCTGCGCGGGCATGCGATAACGGTACTTCCCATCGTTCCACGGGGAACCTTGCGCCACCACGGCGATATAATGCACCGCGGGGACGACCGGCGTCTCCGGGTCGGCCTCTTCCCAAGCCTTCACTTCTCTGTTCAGGCGCGTCCACACTTCTTCGGGAGGATATTCCCCTAAGATACCCATGTTTTTCGAATATAAATTGCCGTAATAGGCCACGACCCTTTTAAAAGGCAGGATAGCTCCTTCAAGAGGCAGCGGTTGTTGGCTTACCGGCCATAGGCCCGTCGTGTCGCCGTTGGCATTGTACGTGAGCGCTTGTGCGTATGCAGCCTCGTCCACGTTCTGGCGAATCGTATCTTCTTCCACGGTATCGGATACCGGCGCTTCCGGTGCTTCCGAGACGATAGAATCGGATGTTAACAGCGTATACGGGCGTTTTTTATTTCCGTCGCAGGATGATAAAAAGAAGCAACTCAGCGAGAGCAGGACGGCAGCTACTCCAAAGCGCAAAGGAAAAAGGGGGTAATGTCGCATTCGAATGAATTTTCATGCAAACATATGCAAAAAAAATTGATAATCATGTAAAAGATGGAAGAAAGATGGAGAAGAGATGGAAAACGGGACTTCGGGTGAAGGGGAAATTTATTCAATGGCGATGCGGTAAAATCGGATGGTGAAGATTATCTTTGCGGAAAGAAAATAAAAAACGATTGAAAATGAAGCAACAAATCCAATACATTCGGCTTATTGCCGGTATTATCGCCGTCGGAACAATCTTTTCATGCACATCCAGCAAGAAGACGTCAGCCGATGCGTTGTCGCCGCAACAGGATATCGATAGCGCGCAAGCGGTGATTGTTACCGATACGTTTGTCTTGCCCGACATACCGGCGACCCTCACCCATCCCGATGTTCGTGCCGCCTATTTAGTCATGCATTATTGGGATCGGTTCGACTTTGCAGACCGTGAACTGGTGCAGCGTCCCGAAATAACCGAACAGGCTTTCGTCAACTATATCAATATCCTCGGTTACGTTTCTCCGGAAAAAACCGGTGAATCGCTTGCCTACACCTTGCAAAAAGCGGCGGCCGATACAACCGTTTACGTTCATTTTGCGTCGCTCTTCGAAAAATACCTCTATGAATCCAATTCGCCCTTTCACAATGAGGAATTGTATCTTCCGGCGCTTCGCTTGCTGGCGCCTTCTCCTTTGTTGAGGCCGGAAGAAAAAGCCCGCTATGCCTTTCAACTCGATATGGCACTTAAAAACCGGGTGGGCGATAAAGCCGCCGACTTCCCCTACACGCTTCCTTCGGGAAAATCGGAGAATTTGCATTCCTTGAAAAGCGAGTATCTGTTGTTGATATTTTCCGATCCCGCTTGTGAAACGTGTGTCGAAACATCGTCTCGTATCGCCGCTTCTCAGCCTGTTAACGATGCTTTCTCGATGAATACCCCGTCGCGTACCCTGCTTACCATTCTCACGGTCTATCCCGGTACTGACAAACAACTTTGGCGCGACCATCTGTCCGGTATGCCTTCGGGTTGGCTGCATGCGTACGATAAGGATATGCGCGTGCAACAGCAACGACTGTATGACTTGAAAGCCATGCCGGCGATCTATTTGCTGGATGCCGATAAACGGGTGTTATTGAAAGATGCGTCGGTGGAAGAAATCGGCCGTTTTTTTTCAAAGCCTCGTTAGCATAATACCGGGTTTCCGTCCTGTCAGAACCCAGCATGGAAGCTCGAAGCGACACCCTCGGTTACAGGCGGTTACTGTCTTTTTTAACATCCTGTAGGATTTATTGTGTGGAAAAAATTTCGCCGTAACGAAAAGAAACGTACTTTTGCAAGCTTAAAAAGAAGACTTTTAGCGAAAAGTCATTAGAATTAAGGGCTTTGGCAAGCTGCGCGAAGTAGCGGCCAAGCTGAGTTACTAACCAAAATATTTTTTTATGAAGTATGTGAACTTTTGTCTTTTAGCAATCGCTTCGCTTGCGCTATCGGCCGGTTCGGTTAACACCGACACCCTTTCAACGGGATATTATCCGGGTGAATTAATCCCTTCTCTCGTTCTGAAGGATGATCAAGGGAATCTCCTCGACCGCGCTGAGTATAAAGACAAAAAAGTAGTGGTGAACTTTTGGGCCGCTTACGATGCCCGCTCAAGAGCAAACAACGTTTTGTTGCATAATTATTTGAAGCAAAACTATCCGGATGTCGAACTGCTTTCTATCTCTTTCGACAGCAATGATAAGGTGTTTGAGAAAACCGTACTCTTGGATCAATTGGATCGTCATTCGCAGTTTTGCGATACCCTCGGGATGCGCTCTGATATTTTCCGGGATTTTAGGTTGAAGAAAGGGTTCAAAAACTACTTGGTAGATGAACAAGGAAAGATTATCGCGATGAACGTCTCGCCGCAGGAGTTGCAAGAGGTTCTTTCGAAAAGCTGAAATAGAAAAACGGACGGGGAATAAATCCTGCGTCCGTTTTTTGTTTTCATCAACCCGATAAGGGATTATTTACTTTTGCCTTGGTTGGCTACGGCATCCATCAATTTTTTAATCACTTCCGGATCGCCCAGAAAATAATCTTTTACCGCCTTCAGGTTATCGTCGAACTCGAACACATACGGAATGCCGGTAGGGAGGTTCAAGCCCGGTATATCTTCATCCGAAATATTTTTCAGGTGTTTTACAATACCGCGAAGGCTATTACCATGTGCGGCAACAATAATTTCGTCATATTCTTTCAAGCTGGGAAGGATGGTCTCGTTCCAGTAGGGAAGAATGCGGGCAACCGTATCTTTCAGAGACTCGGTCAAGGGAAGGTCGTTTTCATTCACGCCCTTGTAACGCGGGTCTACAAACGGAGAGCGTTCGTCGTCTTTGGCCAATGCCGTAGGGGGGACATCATAGCTTCTGCGCCAGATGTGCACCTGCTCGTCACCGTATTTCTTAGCTGTTTCCGCTTTGTTCAGTCCCTGCAAAGCACCGTAATGCTTTTCGTTCAGACGCCATGATTTCTCTACCGGTATCCAATCGAGATTCATTTCATCCAGCACGATATTCAATGTTTTTATAGCCCTTTTCAGATAAGAAGTATAAGCTTTTTCAAAATGGAAACCTTCTTTTTTGAGCAGTTGGCCTGCTTTGTGCGCTTCTTCCACTCCTTTTTCCGAAAGATCCACATCGGTCCATCCGGTAAAACGGTTTTCCTTGTTCCAGGTACTTTCGCCGTGGCGAATCAAAACAACTTTTTTCATATTTACTTGTCTATTATTAATTTGAAATCATTTTATGCGATTGCAGGACAAAACTAATGAAAATCATCGTAAGTTCCGAATTTTTTGAAATCATTTTTTAGCCTTACCGAAGACATCGCTTCGAGCGACAACTCCCGAGGCCTGTCTTGTATGGATGGCACAAATCCGGAAATTCGCGTCGACAAGGAGATGATTTTTTTAGGATTTTTACTTTGAAATCCAAATAAATACTTCTAATTTTGGGTTTTTAAAACCGTTGAGAAATGTCACGTAGGGAAGAATTGCTGCAATATGTTTGGAAATTCGGCCTTTTCGACCGTTCTTTGATCGAGACCACCGAGGGAGAAAAAATTGAAATTATCGACGCAGGGCTACTGAACACCGATGCAGGCCCTGATTTTTTTAATGCGAAAATTAAAATCGGGAACACCTTGTGGGCCGGGAATATTGAAATCCACCACGCTTCCGATGAATGGAAAAAACATGGTCACCACACTGATAAGGCGTATAATTCGGTGATTCTGCATGTCGTGGAAGAAGTGAACTCGGACGTGCGTAACCAAAAAGGGGAGGTCATTCCGCAATGTGTGATTAAAGTTCCGGAGGAGGTACGCGAAAATGCGGAGTATCTGTTGTATGCCGACGAAAAAATACCGTGTAAAGACTCTCTTTCCCTGTTGGATAAACGGCTTCTTCATGCATGGCTCAGTGCGCTTACCATCGAACGGTTGGAGCGTAAAACGCAGGATATCTTTGCCCATCTGAAACGATTTAATAATTCGTGGGATGAAACATTTTATGTGTTATTGGTAAGGAATTTTGGCTTCGGATTGAATTCCGATCAGTTCGAACGTCTGGCGCTAAGCCTGCCGTATAATTATATCCAAAAACATGGCGACAACTTATTCCAAATAGAAGCGTTGCTTTTCGGGCAGGCCGGATTGCTCGAAGAAGGGCCTGTCGAAGAGGATTATTTTCTGAAACTCAAGAATGAATATGCTTTTTTGAAGAAAAAATATCTCCTGAATAATTTGGATGGTTTCGTTTTCAAAAAACTGCACGTCCGTCCGAGGGCCTTTCCCCAGATACGCCTCGCGCAATTGGCCGCACTCTTGCAGAAATCCGGACGACTTTTTTCGGTCGTGCTCGAACAGCAGGACTATCCTCAAATGCAGTCCCATTTCCAAGTAAATCCTTCAGATTATTGGCAAACCCATTATTCTTTTGGTAAAAATTCCGTGAAATCTGCCAAATATCTTGGCGCCGCCTCTTTTCATATTATCTTAATCAATACCGTCGTGCCGATACTTTTTGCTTACGGTAAGAAAACCGCCGACGAAGCCTATTGTGGGCGGGCCGTCGACATGCTCGAATCGGTGAAACCGGAAAAAAACAGCATTATCGATCAATTCCGGGAAGCGGGGGTAATTCCCGAACATGCCGCCGACACACAGGCGTTGATCCAATTGCGGAAAGCCTATTGTGAGCCGCGTAAATGCCTTTATTGCCGCATCGGGCACGCAGCCCTTTCTTCCCGGAAAGTTTCGTCCCCGTCTAACGGATTCCCGCCCGTTTGAGCGCTCATATAAAGGCCTTTCGTCCGTTAACCCGTATCAGGCGGTTAACGGAGTAATAAGAATGAAAAACATATTTTTATTATTTTTCTTAGTCCAATTCCCTAAAAGTAGGTAAAACATTGTATTTTTGTGGCGACGATGATTTCTGACAATAGGTTTCGACAACAATGCAACAAGTCTTTCAGTATATACGATATGGCTTTTGGGCCATTACCTTTTTCGCGTTCGTCTATTCGTGTGCGAACATGGCTTCGCCTTCGGGTGGGGAATACGATGTAGCTCCTCCTAAAATCAGGAGGGCGAATCCCGATTTCAACGCGTTGAATAGTTCAAAAACGGTCGTCGAAATCGAATTCGATGAAAATATAAAAATCGAAAGCCCTTCCGAAAAAGTCATTATCACGCCCCCGCAACAGAATATGCCGGTTATCAAATCGGTAGGGCGGAAAGCCGTCGTTGAGCTCAATGATGAATTGCTGCCGAACACGACCTATACCATCGATTTTACCGATGCCATCGTCGATAATAATGAAGCGAATCCGCTGGAAAACTTTGTCTATTCTTTTTCTACGGGCGATCGGCTCGATACCCTTGCCGTTTCCGGAAAAGTGTTGACGGCCGATAATCTCGAGCCGGTTAGCGGAACGTATGTGGGCATTCATTCCAATTTGAATGACACGGCCTTCACACACGTGCCTTTTGAACGTATTTCGCGTACCGATTCACGGGGCAATTTTACGGTTCGGGGAATGGCGCCGGGATCGTATAAAATATATGCCTTGAATGACTTAAACAGAGATTATAAGTATGATAATCCGCAGGAGGCCGTCGCTTTCCTCGATTCGATCATTATTCCTTCTACCATGCCTGCCACCCGGCAAGACACGATTTTTAAAGATAGTGTGACGATCGATACGATCAAAACGGTGGCTTATACGCGTTTTTTGCCGGATAAACTGTTGCTTCGGTCGTTTTTATCGGATTTTCAACGGCAGTATTTACAGAAGCATGAACGTCCCGAAGAGAATAAGCTGGTGTTGTATTTTGCCGCCCCCACCGCTCCTCCTTCTTTTGAATTGTTGCAACCCGTTGTGGAGGACGATCATTGGTATGTAGCGGAGAAAAGCGCCAAAAACGATACCTTGACTCTTTGGATCACGGACTCTTTACTCTATAAGCGGGATTCGCTCTTGATGCGTGTGGATTATACCCGTACCGATTCTTTGAATAAAAATTTTATCGATACCGATACGTTGAAGTTTAACATCCGGAGAGCCCGCCCCAAATCCGAAAAAAGGAAGAAAAAGGAGGATGAAGAAGAGCCGATCCGTTTCTTGAACATTCAACATAATATTCAGTCCACGTTTGAAATCTATAATCCCATTCGTTTTGAATTCGAACAACCGGTTATCCAGTTCGATTCTTCGCGGGTTCATCTTTCGCAGGAAGTGGATTCGGTCTTTAGCCCCATCTCTTTTCAACTGAATTCCGATTCGTTAAATCCGCGGAAGTATATATTAAGGCATAAATGGGCGCCGGGAGGTAAATACAAGTTGACGGTCGATTCCGCGTCTGTTTTTAGCCATTATGGTCTTTGGAACAATACCCTCGATGAGACATTCTCCATCAAAACGCTGGAACAATATGGAAATCTCTTTTTCCTGATCTCCGGCTTGCCCGAAGGCAAAACCGCTTATGTAGAGCTCCTCGACAAATCGGATAAACCTTTTCGTAAGGTACGCGTCAAAAACAACGAAGCGCATTTTTGGGACCTGAACCCCGGACAAGTATATGCCCGTCTCTTCATTGATGATAACGAAGATGGCATATGGACTACCGGAAGTTTCGAAAAAAAGCGTCATCCTGAACCCGTATATTATAATCCGAAGATGTACGAAATAAGGGCTTACACCGATCACGAAGAATCGTGGAATTTACTGGAGAAGGAGGTTGCCGAACAAAAGCCTTTGGAGATTACGAAAAATAAACCCAAAGAAAAAAAGCGGAATCAGAATGTCGAAAGACAACAACAGCAACAACAGCAGCAACAACAACGGGGAGCCTCTTCCGGAACAAATTCAAGTACTTCTTCTATGCGGCAACAATCACTAAATCGATGATCGATAAGAAAGTGTCTAAAACAATTCTTGAATAAATTGAAAATGAATAATAAAGCAATAAGTATAATCCTTTTTATTTTATGTCTTTCTCCCGCGTTACTGCCTGCTCAATGCAAAGTGGTGAATAAGGCGTTTAAGAGCGGGGAGCATATTCGGTATGATCTTTATTTTAATTATGGGCTGATAAAGGCAAAAGCCGGCGAAGGATCGCTTGTTATTTCCGATGCGAATTATAAAGGAGTAAGCGCCTATAAAACCACCATGTTGCTGAATACGTCGGGGCTCGCCGGTAATTTTTATACCGTCAACGATACGCTAACGTCTTTTATTGACAAGGACTTAAGGCCGTTGTTTTTTACAAAAGGCGCCTTCGAAGGAAAGGATCACTCCCTCGAGCATCAATCGTTTGCTTACGACGGAGATCAAATCAAAATCAGGGCGATCCGTTATTGGAACGGAAAACAAAAATTCGATGAAACGGTGACTACCGGCGACTGTACGTATGATTATCTTTCCGTATTATCTTTTATGAGAAATCTCGATTTCAGCAAAATGCAACCGGGCGATCATCATCAAATTCAGTTTCTTTCCGGAAAAGATATTGTGAATATGGCGGTAAATTATCTGGGGATAACGACTTTTAAAGCCAATAATGGAAAAGAATACGAGGTGATTCGCATTACGCTTTCGGTTTTCAATAACAATAAAGCGTTTACGGATCAAAAAGAACCGATAAAGGCTCTATTGACCAACGACAGCAACCGTATTCCCGTGGTCATCGATACGGCCTTGAAAATAGGGACGATACGTGCTGTGCTTAAAGACGTGTCGGGTACAAAAAACTTATAAACTTTTATTTATTAATTATTTTGATATGAATAAACAAATGCTGCGTATTAGCTTGGTCTTTTTTCTTTCCATGTTATTGTCCGTTCCTTTAATGAAAGCGCAAACGGGCAATGATCCTTATGTCATTCTTGTAGAATTCACCGTCGATGAAAAAAATAAGAGTCAGGTTGTCGAACTCCTTTCGGAAGTTCAACAGCAAACGCTGGATAATGAAGAAGGCTGTTTGGTGTACGATATTCTTTTGAGTGAAGAAGATCCCACCAAGATTTTTCTGTATGAAAGTTATGAAAGCGATGCTGCGTATAAAATACATTCCGGCAGCTCTTATTTTAAAACGATTGTCGAAAAGCAAATAAACCCGTTATTAAAAGGGTCTAAGATAACGAAAGTCACCCCGGTGGTTTCCGATTCAGCCCTCTTGGACGAAGAAGTCTAAAGGATTCCGGCCTCTTCGAAAAGGCGGGCATACACCGTTGCTTTTTCAATGAGCGGTTTGGGATATGCCCTCGAAGAAGAAGGCATCCGGTAAAAATGAAAAGGCCTGCCGTGGTACGTTATTTCGATAGAACGGCCTACGGCGGGCCCTTTGTATAATTCCGGCAACAGCCATTGAAGGGTTTCGGTCGCTTTTGCCCCGGTTGTTACCAGCGTCCGGCACAAAGGAATTTCGGCTACTATTTCTTCTAAATCGAACGGCTTCACCACTTCCAGAAAATTATCGGAGGCATTCTGCTTTTTGCGGATGACTTGCCGGGCAGTGTCGGTAACGGCGATTCCCTTTTCCGTTAAAAAAGAAACAATCCGTTCTTTGTCGAAGGAAGTCTTTTCTTCGTTTAGAAAAGAATCTTTATCGTTGAAAAAAATCAATCCGAAAATACGCCACATGTCATTTTGGAAATTCGGATAATAAAAATCCATTTTCCACTTTTGCCTGGGAGGCGGAAAACTGCCTAATAACAATAAGGTGGCATTTTCCGGCACAAAAGGCTTTAACGGATGCGTTTCTATTTCTAATTCCTTCATCATACGTTATAAACAAATAATATTCGACACAAAGGGATGCTTTATGTGTATATCCCGTCAAACCCCACGGAGCGGATAGACCGGGTAACCGATTAATCGCCACAAAGATACGGATTAAAAAGACAATAATTAAAGAAAATAATCTTTAATCATAGATTAAAAAACCAAAAAATTACTCGAAAACTCCTACCTTTGCCCTATAAAAACAATAATAGAAGCATGTCGGATCGATTTTCTTTATATGCAAAAATACCGGAGCCAGCACTTAGGCGGCTTCCCTGGTACCTGTCGTACATTAAACTGCTGAAAAAGCATGGACAAACCAATGTCTCTTCTACGCAGATCGCAAAAAAAATTAATGTGTCCGCTACCCAAATTGCAAAAGACCTTTCGTATGTCGATGTGAGTGGCAAAACACGAGTGGGCTATGATATCGATCAACTCATCGAAGTGTTGGAAGATTTTCTGGGCTTTAAGAAGACGCATAAAGCCGTGTTGTTCGGTGTGGGAAGTTTAGGTGCGGCTCTGCTGTCGGACTCCGGTTTGGAGCAATACGGATTGAAAATCCTTGCCGGTTTCGATGTCAATGAAACGATTGTCAACACGACCGTTCATGGCATTCCGGTGTATCATTCGGATGAATTTGTGGAAATAAACAAACAGATACAGGCCAGTATCGGCATTCTCACCGTGCCGCCCGATTTTGCGCAGGAAGTAGCCGATTATATGGGTATAGGAGGTCTTAGGGGGGTCTGGAATTTCACTCCTTTCCGCATTCGGGTTCCCGAGGGGATGGTTTTGCAAAACACCTCCCTGTACGCCCATTTGGCTGTAATGTTCAACCGGTTGAATACAAAATATCCCACTAAATAAAAACGGACTTTATGAAGATATTTGCCGTAGGGCTCAATTATCCGTCGCATAATCAGGAAATGAAGCACGTCTTCCGGAGTACCGAGCCGGTCATTTTTATGAAACCGGAGACCGCTCTTCTAAAAGACGGGAAGCCTTTCTTTCTTCCCGATTTCTCGCAAGACATACAGTATGAGACCGAATTAGTGGTCAAAATTTGCCGGCTGGGAAAGAGTATTTCCGAACGTTTCGCCCACCGCTATTACGATGAATTGACCGTGGGCATCGATTTTACCGCCCGTGATCTTCAAAAACGACTTAAGCAAAACGGCTTGCCTTGGGAAATATCGAAAGGCTTCGACGGGTCGGCTGTTGTCGGCGATTTTATTTCAAAAGAGCAAGTCCCGGATGTACAACAGTTGTCGTTTCATCTGGATATCAATCATCAAACCGTTCAGCAAGGGGAAACCGGAGATATGATCTATTCCGTCGATAAGATCATCGCGCACATCAGTCGTTTCTTCACGTTGAAGATCGGGGATTTGGTTTTTACCGGCACCCCGGCCGGGGTAGGGGGCGTCTCGATAAACGACTATTTAGAAGGGTATCTGCAGGAGACAAAAGTCCTTGCCTTTAGAATAAAATAATAAAAAGTGATCGTCATTGCGAATCCGATCCGCAATCCCCTAATAAAAGAAGGCTGTGCTAATTATGGGGATTCAGCGTTAAACGCGGAATGACCGGCTTTGGATATAGCCTCCGAAAGAGCACAACAAAAACGGTTCATCGCACAATAAAGCAATGATATACGTGTTCTATAATAACTCAAATACGAAAATCAAGTAATAATATGTATAGAAGAATAAGTTTTTTACTCATCTGTGCGGCTTTTTTATGGAAAGCGGATCCTTGTGCCGGGCAGGATTATAATCCGATACCGGTTGCCGTACCCTCGCTACAGATTGCTCCCGATGCGCGTGGCGGCGGAATGGGCGATATCGGCGCGGCGACCATGCCCGATGTCTATTCCCAACATTGGAATGCGGCTAAATATGCATTCGTAAAAAGTCCGAAAGGATTTGCGTTTTCGTATACCCCTTGGCTGAACAAGTTGGTGGACGACATTCATTTATTGTATGCCTCGGGATATTGGAAATTCGGGAATGAAGACTTGAATGCCCTCAGCGCGTCCCTCCGGTATTTCTCGTTAGGACAAGTAAGCCTTTTCAATGAAAATACCGATTATATCATGGGCGTCTTTCCGAATGAGTTCGCTTTCGATATAGCCTATTCGAGGAAACTCACCGAAACGTTCTCCGGTGCGATTACCCTGCGGTATATCCGTGCCGACTATTCCGCCGGAAGCGACGATATAACGCCCGGCAACGCCTTTGCCGCCGATATTGCCGGTTACAATGAAACCTATCTGTATATGGGGCGGTCGGAAGCCCTTTTGGGGCTCGGCTTTTCGATTTCCAATATCGGAACGAAAATATCGTACGACGGCAATAACACGTCGATGTTCCTCCCGACAAATCTACGGTTAGGCGCTTCCTTGGCGTATCCTCTGAGCGATAAAAACACGCTTTCCATTAGTTTCGATGTCAATAAACTGCTTGTTCCCACCCCTCAGCTTCCGAAAGAAGAGGAGACCTCGGAAGAAGCTCAAAAGCGCATAGACGACTATTATAATATCTCTTCCATCGCCGGCATATTCAAATCGTTCGGCGATGCCCCCGGAGGGTTTAAAGAAGAGATGCAGGAGGTGATGTGGTCGTTGGGAGCGGAATACACCTATAATAATCAGTTTTCGCTTCGGGCCGGCTATTACAACGAGAACCAATATAAAAGCAACCGCCGCTATTTTGCCGTGGGAACCGGATTCCGTATTCAGGCATTTCAACTGGATGCCGCTTATCTGATATCGACGGCGCAATCCAATCCATTGGATCAGACCTTGCGGTTGTCGTTGGGTTTTGATATGGATGGTATTCGAAACTTGTTCAGATAATCCGCATGAATATACGAGTCGGTTTCGGTTATGATATGCACCGCCTGGAAGAAGGGCGCGAGTTATGGATAGGCGGCATTCAGCTCGACTATCCAATGGGTCTGCAAGGCCATTCGGATGCGGATGTGCTCATCCATGCCATTTGCGATGCTTTGCTGGGCGCAGCGAATTTACGGGACATCGGGTATCATTTTCCCGATACCGCCCCGGAGTTCGAGCGTATCGACAGTAAAGTACTCTTGCGTAAAACCGTATCGCTCCTCCGGGAGCAACAGTATGCCATCGGGAATATCGATGCGACCCTTTGCGCCGAGAAACCCAAAATCAACCCGCACATACCGTCAATGCAGGCCGTGCTGAGTGAGGTGATGCAAATACCCGTCGATGCCATATCCATCAAGGCGACCACCTCCGAGAAAATGGGTTTTGTGGGACGGGAAGAAGGCATCACGGCCTATGCGGTGGCATTAATCGAAAAAAGGTAAGATGTTTTACGGTACCCGATTATTCAGAGGGATTGAGCGAAAATTGCATGCGAAAGGATATGGAATACATTCTCCTTTCGCTTTTGCATTCATCACCGGTGTCATTTACGCCGATGACACGTACTATGCTTTCTCCGATATTCCGTCTGTTTTGGAGCCGAATGCCCTTGAAGAGGTATTAACTGTAAATGAGAACAACCGCCTTTCCTTTCGGGTCGTCCGTTTTTTTAAACCCCGCTCTGTGTTGGAGATCCATTCCGGTTACGGAGTCAACAGCTTATTTATTACGGCGCCCGATAGCCGCATTCATTGTGTGTCGGTAGAAGAGTCGCCGGAAAAAAGAGCTGTTGCAAACCAACTGCAAAAAGAGTGGGGCAGAAGCATTACTACAGAAACCGCTCTTTCTTCGTTGAAAGAGGAACCTTACGATCTGATTTTCCTGGATGTCGGTCGCGGCGCTTTGCCCCCGCTCGATGCCCTGTTCCGCTTTAGCCACGGGAAGACGGTATGGGTGATTCATGGGATAACCGGTAAAACGGCTAAACTTTTTTGGAAGAATATCGTTAATCATGAAAAAGTAACGGTTACGTTCGATAGGAAACAAACCGGCATTGCCGTGTTAGACCCTTCCTATCATAAATCGAACTATTTCATTTAGAAACTGTTTAAATTTCTTCCTATTCTCCGCCTTCAAAAAGTTTCTTTTTGAATCGCGAAACATATTTAAACGGATTCTTAAAATAAAATCTCATTTAAAGCGATGAAAAAGAGTTTAGTATATACAAAAACAGGCGATAAGGGCAAAACCTCTTTAGTCGGCGGTACACGGGTTTCCAAAACGCATATCCGGTTGGAGGCTTACGGTACGGTGGATGAGTTGAACAGCTTCATCGGCTGGCTCAATGGCAGCATTCAGGACGAAGAGACGCGTAACTTCCTTTTATTTATCCAGCATAAGCTTTTTACGGTAGGCTCTTATCTGGCTACCGAAACCGAGCAGATAGAACCCAAAGCGGCCAGCATCATTACCCGGGAGAATGTGGCACGTATCGAAGAGCAAATCGATAAGTTGGACAGCGAGCTTCCGCGGTTGACCCGTTTTGTGTTGCCGGGAGGAAGCGAATCGGCTTCCAGAGCCCATATTTGCAGGACGATAACCCGCAGGGCGGAACGCAATGTGTATCGTGTGGCGGAAGATTACCCGATTTCGGATTTGGTATTAATCTTTTTAAACCGGCTTTCCGACTATTTTTTCGTGTTGGCAAGAAAAGAAAGTCAATCTTCGGCAAAAGAAATATATTGGGAGCAGGATAACATATAAAAAGTTTTTATACATTTGCGAAAAAATCAAATAATAACATCATAAAGGACGAACTATGTATTGGACACTTGAATTAGCTTCTAAATTAGAGGATGCTCCTTGGCCCGCGACAAAAGATGAGTTGATAGATTATGCACAACGTTCGGGGGCTCCCCTTGAAGTGATTGAAAATCTACAGGAAATAGAAGAAGATGCGGAGATATTCGAGTCGATTGAAGATATTTGGCCCGACTATCCAAGTAAAGAAGATTTTTTCTTTAATGAGGATGAATATTAAATAATCAGGGGGATTGAGCGAATAAAACAAAAAACCATCCGGACTCGTCCGGATGGTTTTTTCCTAAAAGCTGTTCTTTACAAGAGGAATCCCTTATATCAATTTATTGATTTTATCCGTAAAGGTCGATTTGGGGGCCGCGCCTACCAACTTATCCACCACGTTTCCTCCTTTAATGAAAAGAACGGTGGGAATGTTCCGTATGCCGTATTGGGAAGTGAGGTCGTCATTGTTGTCGACATCCACTTTGCCTACCACGATTTTGTCACCGTATTCCGAACTTATTTCTTCGATAATCGGTCCGATCATTTTACAAGGGCCGCACCATTCCGCCCAAAAGTCAATCACCACCAATTTATCCGTTTTTAAAATTTCATCCACTGTTGCGTCTGTAATTTGAAGAGCCATAATCAATATATTTTATTGTTTTAATTAGTTAATCCTAAAGTCTATAAATAAATTATTTTTCAGATAATCAATAAGCCGTTTGTCTACTTGAATGCGGGTAACCCGTGAAAAAAGTTGGACGCTCATTTTTGAATCTTCGCCTATAATCTGGAAATATAACAATGAATTTCCCGAATTGTTTTTTATAAGCGCCGATAATTCGTTCACCGTCGCATCGTTTATTTCGCTAAGGGGAATTTGTAAGGTGATTTTCGAAACCAGTTTGTCCTTTACGTCAGACAGAAGTTGAATGGACGCGATCTTCACTTCCAGTTCCTCCGGACGATAACGCTTCGGTTGCACTCTTGCGGTGAGGTAAACCGACAAGCCAACTCTGGCATAGCGGCCGAAATTCACACTCTCCTCGCCGAAAAGCGGCATTTCGAAACTTCCCTGATAATCTTCAATTTTAAAAATCGTGTAAGGCGATCCCCGCTTCGTTTGACCTTCCCGCACGGCCGTAATGATTCCGCCGAAGGTGATATCCTTTCCGTTTAACGATTCCAAGTCATTCAACTTCAACGTGTCGGCGGTACAGATATAGTTCAGGATAAATTCATAATCATCCAACGGATGCGCCGATAAGTAAATGCCGATAAGCTCGCGCTCTTTGTTTAATTTCTCGAGATCGGACCAGCGGTCGGTCTTAGGTACTTCGGGACGGGCGATTTGGAAAGATGTGTCGTCGCCGAACAAGGAATTGACCGCTTCATTTTTATCCTGTTGATATTTACTCCCGTACCGGATGAGGGTATCGATAAAATCTTCGCCCTTGCTGTTTTGCGCCAGAAAATGTTCTCTTCTGACTCCGGAAAAGGAGTCGAATGCTCCGGCTAAAGCCAAGGCCTCGATCGTTTTCTTATTACAGGAGAAAAGGTTGACCCTTTCCACAAAGTCGAAAATATCATTAAACGCCCCGTTTTTGGTACGCTCCTCCACAATGTCGGCGATGGCGCCCTGCCTGACGTTCTTGATAGCCCCCAACCCAAAGCGGATATCCCCCTTTTTGTTGACCGAGAAGTTCGTAAACGACTCGTTTACATCGGGAGAGAGCACACTGATCCCCATGGCTTTGCATTCGTCCATGAATTTGGTGATCTCCGTGATGTTGTTCAGGTTGTTGGAAAGCACCGAAGCCATGTATTCCGACGGATAGTTGGCCTTCAGCCAGGCGGTTTGATAGGCGACCCATGAATAGCAGGTGGCATGCGACTTGTTAAAGGCATACGAAGCGAACTTCTCCCAGTCGTGCCAGATCTTATCCAAAACCTTTTCCTGATATCCGTTTTGTTTTCCTCCCGCGAGGAACTTCTCCTTCAAGGAATTCATCTTGTCGATGAGTTTCTTTCCCATGGCTTTACGCAACTCGTCCGACTGCCCCCGCGTGAAATTCGCCAACAATCTCGACAGAAGCATCACCTGTTCCTGGTACACGGTAATGCCGTACGTCTCGCTGAGGTATTTCTCCATGACGGGGATGTCGTAAGAGATTTCTTCCCTGCCGTGCTTACGGGCGATGAAAGAAGGAATGTAGTCCATCGGGCCCGGTCGGTAGAGCGCGTTCATCGCAATTAAATCTTCGAACTTCGTAGGCTGCAATTCTTTCAGATACTTTTGCATCCCCGCCGATTCAAACTGGAACGTGCCGGTGGTCTTTCCGTCACTATATAGTTGATAGGTTTTGGTGTCGTCCATAGGGATGGCGCTCATATCGATCTTTTTGCCCGTGGTCGCCTGAATGTTCTTAACCGCGTCTTTGATAATCGACAAGGTTTTGAGCCCGAGGAAGTCCATTTTGATAAGCCCCGTCTCTTCAATCACCGAGCCTTCATATTGGGTAACCAAAAGTTTCTCTTTCGTCTCTTTATCCTCCGCGGTACTGATAGGCACCACATTCGAGATGTCGGTTTGGCCGATGATCACCCCGCAGGCATGCACGCCCGTGCTGCGGACGTTTCCTTCGAGCATCCGCGCGTATTTGAGGGTGTTTTTTATCAGCGGATCGCTGCTGTTGGCCGCTTCATTGAGTTCGGGAACATATTTGATGGCTTCGCCCAGCGTAATCTTTTTCACATTGGGAATCCGGTCGGGAACGAGTTTGGCCAGCCGGTCCGATTCGGAGAGCGGCAACTTGTGGACGCGCGCCACATCGCGAATAGCCGATTTCGTCGCCATCGTGCCGTAGGTAATGATATTGGCCACTTTTTCGCTTCCGTATTTATCGATCACCCACCGAAGCACGCGGCCGCGGCCTTCGTCGTCGAAGTCGATGTCGATATCGGGCATGGATATACGGTCGGGGTTGAGGAACCGCTCGAACAGCAAGTCGTATTTCAGCGGATCGATGTCGGTGATCCCCAGGCAGTAAGCCACCGCCGATCCTGCGGCCGATCCGCGACCCGGGCCAACCGCCACGTCCATTCCTCGGGCGGCGTTGATAAAGTCTTGAACGATGAGGAAATATCCGGGGAACCCCATGTTCTTGATCGTGTTCAATTCAAAATCCAAGCGCTCTTTGATGTCGTCCGACATGTTTTCGCCGTACCGCTTCCGGGCGCCTTGCAGGGTTAAATGCGTCAGGTAGTCCGCCTCGAGTTTGATACGGACCACCTTATTATATCCGCCGAGGCGATGGAAAATGTTTTCTCCGAATTCCTTTTTCAGCTCTTCTTCCGGATATTTGGCCTTATAGCCTTCTTCCGTTCCGAATGAATCGTCGATGGGATAAAAAGGCATCATCGGGGGGCTGTCGATGGAATAGAACTCCACTTTGTCGGCAACTTCCAACGTGTTGGAGAGTATTTGGGGATGATCCGGGAAAATGGCGTTCATTTCCTGCGTAGTCTTAAGCCATTCCTGTTTGGTGTATCGCATCCGGTTGGGATCGTCGAAATCCTTTCCCGTGCTCAGGCAGATGAGGCGGTCGTGCGCATCGGCATCTTCCTCGTTTACAAAGTGGACGTCGTTGCTGGCAATCGCTTTTATTTGATATTTTTCGGCGATGCGCAGCAATTCTATATTGACCTTTTCCTGCTTGGGATACGTCGTTTGGTCGGCATCCGGGCGATCGGTTTTATGCCGTTGCAGTTCGATGTAATAATCGTCGCCGAAAATACCCTTGAACCATTGCACGGCTTTTTCGGCTTCATCGATTTGTCCGGCATCTATTTTGCGCGATATTTCCCCACCGAGGCACGCCGATGAAATAATCAATCCCTCGTGATATTGCTCCAGCAACTCCTTGTCGATACGCGGGCGGTAGTAAAAACCTTCCGTCCAGCTTTTCGAAACGATTTTAATCAGGTTTTTGTATCCTTGCAGGTTTTTCGCCAATACGACCAAGTGCCAGCCGCTGCCGTCTATTTTTTCCGATTGCATAAAGCGGTTGCGGCGGGCTACATAACATTCGCATCCGATGATCGGCTTAAAGAGTTTCTTTTGCGTTTGGACGAGGGTATCTTGCCGTTCACTGATTTGCTCGGGCGATGCGCCCTTTTCTTTCAGCGAGTCGATTTCTTTTCTTAAATTTTTGATTTCCGCATTGACCGGAGCATTTTTTTTCGACACGTAGTTGACGAACTCTTTTATGCCGTACATGGCCCCGTGATCGGTCAGCGCTAAGGCTTTCATGCCGTCTTTCATGGCTTTGTCCACCAGCCGCTGAATGCTGGCCTGGCCGTCGAGCAGGGAATATTGAGAGTGAACGTGTAAGTGTACGAATGGTTGCATTTGTTATCGAGTAAAATTCTTTTGGATGCGATTTCCTGCAAATATAAAGAAAAATGAGGGGAGTTTTCGATAAAACAGACCGAAGTTATCAACGATTTTTTTTATCTATGGGTTTTCGTGAATCGCGAAACGGTATCAAAAAACACCCTCTCCGCCCGTTCCCGGCTCATTCCCCGTGGTCCGAAGGGACCGTTGCGGCAGTCACATCTCTTTATGTTCCATTCGAGAGGAGGGAAACGTCCGGAAAATAATCCCGGCGGGCGGATAAATAATCTGCGGACTTTTCTGTAATTTTGTGAATGGATCGTAAATGTACGCATCATGATAAATATATTGATATTGATCGATTGTTCTCCCGGCTTCAGCCGCCGTTTCCTGGGCGGGTTGAGCCGTTATTCGAATGAAAACGGCCCCTGGAATTTATATTATTTGACGCCTTATTACAAGAACTTATCCGGCGAAGGAGGAATACTCCAACGCATCCGCGAGCAGCACATCGATGCCGTTATCGTACAATGGGAATATGAGGATTTCGGGTTTCTGGAAAAGCTCGACATCCCGGTATTTATTCAGAATGGCCGGGAAGCAAGCAGCCGGTTTTCCAAAATCGCCGGAAGCGACCCGAACTCCGGGAGCATGGCGGCACGGTTTTTTATCCAAAAAGGGTTTAAGAATTTTGCATTTTACGGAAACAACAATTTCTTTTGGTCGAAACAACGGGCGGAAGGATTCCGGCGCGAAATACAACAAAGCGCGGAGCATTATGCGTATTTCGAGTCGGAGGAATTGCAGGGAGCGGAAGGGGACGGAAAACAGATCGATCTGAATCGTTGGCTCATGGCGCTTCCCAAACCCGTCGGCGTGTTTGCCTGCGACGATATTTTCGCCTTGCAGGTGGCGGAGATATGTAAAATGAACCGGATCGACATCCCGAACGAGGTGTCGTTGTTGGGCATCGATAACGACGAATTTATCTGTAACTTATCCAATCCTCCCCTTTCGTCCATCGTTATCGATGATGAAAAAGAGGGATATACGGCCGGAGAAATGCTGCACCGTTTGATCAGGGAGAAAAGCAACGAGCCGTTTACCATTGCCGTAGAGCCTCTCCGGATTGAGTTGCGGCAATCGACCGGAAAATATGCGGTGACGGACCCTTGCGTGTTAAAAGTTATCGATTATATCGACGAAAATATCGCCTCGTGTTTGTCGGTTGAGAGGCTGACCGAATTAGTGCCGCTCTCGCGGCGTACCCTCGAAATACGATTCCGGAAAGCGATGGGAATATCGGTACATCAGTTTATCATGAAACAAAAGGTCGATTATATCGCCCGGTTGTTGCCGGGGTGGGATAAAGATTTGATCGATATTGCCTTGGGGGTAGGGTTTAAGGATGTACGGAGTCTATTCCGCCTGTTCAAGAAATACAAAGGTTGTGCGCCTGTGGAGTATCGGAAAAAGTTTTTTAACAAGTAACCCGTTCCGTTAACGCCTCGATTATCTAACGGATTCAGGCCGTTTAACGGATAAAGCCGGCAAAAATCTGCGCATTTTGTCATTTTTTTTACGCATTCTGTCTTTCCCGGCTTGCCGGACCTTCCTATCTTTACCCTGATTTTTTCACCCGAAAAAACAGATGAAAGAATAAATTACCCGGTTTAGCAACCCGAGGGCTCCGGAAAGTATTTCATACGCGTGAAGTTCGTTCCGGAGATGTCCGGAAGTTATTTCATCCGCATGAAGTTCATTTCGGAGAACTCCGATTAATATTTTATCCGCATGAAATCCGTTTCGGAGCTATCGGAAGAGTATTTCATCCGCGTGAAATTCATTTCGGAACGGTCCGGAGACTATTTCATCCGTATGAAGTACAATCCGGAACCATCCGTCAAGTAGTTTACACGCATGGAGTCCGGTCCGGAGGTATACGGCAAGTTATTCGATGACATAAATTAAAAAAAAGAAAACATGAAAATCAGTTTAAGTAAACAAACCAACGAAGGGTTGGGAGCATTGGGCACTTCCACGGTGGAAGCGACTAAAACGAACGGATTGGAAGCAGCGCTCGCCAGTCCCGTATATAAAACATTGGAAACGGTGGCGCCCGAGTATAATTCGAAGGTGCTCGATCCCGCTTTTAGCGGCCTTGGGCCGGAAGCTTCGGCTATCTTGCGGAAAAGCCGGAAACAGTTTAGCTCTTTAAACAAGATCTTCAAATCGCTGACCGATTTTCCCGATACGGAAAAAGGGAAAACGGCGGCAGCATTGTACCTGTTGAGCAAGGCTGTGGGAAATGTATATGCCAAGACGGCCTCCGAAACTTACTCGGCCCTCCTGACGTTTTCCAATCAGATCAATACCGAAGCGAACGCGGCGAATGTGACCGCCGTCGGGACGGTAGACGAGGTAGCGGTATTCACGAAATCGGTCGCCGATTTGGGAAAAACGAGGTTGGAGCAGAGCGCCATCGACTCGTCGTTGCGCAGCGATCCCTCGGCGACCTCCCTTCGTCCGAAACTGGAGGACGCCCTAAAGGATTACTACTCCCTCCTTACCGGCATGCGCAAACAATCCGGTTGGGACAAGCTGTATAGCGATATCAGCGAAGTAGCGGCGCAAGCCAAACGTTCCGCCAGAAGAGGCGACCAGGACGAAGAGAAAGAAAAAACCAAATAACAATAAAATCATTCATCAGGAGGCTGTCTCGAAATAGATTTTTGGGATGGCCTTTTTTTCGCCTTTAACCTTCTTTTTAAAACCGCCTCAAGAATAGAAAGTGAAAAATACGCTTAAAAGAGCCGAAAAAAGGAGGTGAGGGCGGTAACATATAATAAGTAGAACGAGGCCCTTTTATCCCTATTTTTGGGTATTGCATCGCGTTATTGAGCTCTGTAACTTTGCTAATCTGAATGACAGAGAAATCAACGAATAATAAAATCAAAACGAAAGATGCTTCAACTCAACGATATCGGCGACAGTCCGTTTTCCAATGACCCGGATAGACGGGTGGTCGCACAGGAATATGTAAAAGAAGAAATCAAGGAGATCACGAATCATCCTCTTTTATTCCATACGAGCGGACAAATCAAAAGCAATATAATAGACGGTGTCTCGATCTATTTCGTTAATCTCATTCAAAAAGACGTTTTTAAGTACCGGGTCGAAAAAATGGAAGACCAATTGGAAATGCATTTTGAAATAAACGGCTCGACCTATTACGACACAAACGGCAAACAAAACGCAATGGAAACCTTAAACGGGCGATATAGCTTTTTTTATTATCCTTTTGTGAACGGTGTGCTGACATATACCCCTCAGAATCAAATACGCAAATGCATTGAAATTGATTTAACGATTGATTTTATCAACCACTTGTTTTGTGGCGATTTGGAAATTTTAGGGGATTTCGGAAAAGGGATCGCCAATAAGCAAGAGCGTGTTTTTGCAAAAAATGCGACTATCACGCCCGCAATGGCGCTTATCTTGCGGGAACTTCTCGAATGTAAACTTTCCGGGGTGTTGAAGAAAGCGTATCTCGAATCGAAAGTTATCGAGCTGCTGCTCTTAATCATAGAGCAAGGCGCTCAATACGCTCATCATTGCTCTTCACCGTTTTTGTCGAAAGAAGATATCGAAAAAGTGTATTACGCGCGCGAGATAATCTCCGGCAATATGGAAAAGCCGTATTCCATAAGGGAGCTGGCGCGTATCTCCGGCCTGAACGAGTTTAAGCTGAAAAAGGGCTTCCGGGATGTGTTCGACACCACTGTATTCAAATATCTTCTTGAAATAAGAATGAATCACGGAAAAAGGATGATGATTCTTGACAACAATAAGAGTATTGGCGAAATAGCAACCGTTGTAGGATACAAAAATCCGACCCATTTCACCGCGGCGTTTAAAAGACATTTCGGTTATTTGCCCAGCGATTTGAAAAAAATGAAATCCTCCGGATTTCTATAAACGGATGTGCCCCTTTCCTTATTCTCAAACAAACGCTTAATCACAGTATTTTTTTATTTAGCCGGTTGATTTATTAAAATCCTTCCTGCGTCTTTTATAATCCTTTACGCGTTCTTCAATACCTATTATTACGATTACCTTTGCCAAACGGATTTGGAGGGAAAGTATATGATAAAATTATTCGTTGAAGGCATCAGTTATATCGTTGAAGGTCTGCGTTATGTAATAGATTACGCCGAACTTCTCAGTTCCTTGGTTATATGGGCTGTCGTATTTGTTTTATTATCCAAATCAATAAAAAGGCATGCGAAGTATTATTATTGGTTTTTCGGAATAATTGCGTCTCTTAGTCTCTTGCAGGCTATCAACTGGTTATTTCAAATTACCGGATATAATTTATATCAGACGCCTGTATTGGGTAAAATATTGGTATCCAACATACACTTTGTCGAATTCGGATTTCCGCTGTTGGTCATTATCATGTACGTGGGAGCCTTAAATCCGAAAGTGCCTTGGGTAAAAAAATTACTGAACATACGGAAAGAGTTGTCGATACTGTCGGGATTTCCCGTCCTGACGCATTCCCTGATTAGGATCGCGTCTAACTTCACCGATGCGTTGAGGTTCTTTTCCGATAAAGCCGCCTACATGTCGCAAAACAAATGGGCGGCGAACGAAACAGGGTTAAGCATCACGAATGCCGGATATTTGTTAGGCATCATCCTGTTTGTTTTGTTTCTAATCTTGTGGATTACCTCTTTCGATTCCGTGCATAAAAAACTCGGCGGACGGAAATGGAAACAAATACAAAAATGGGCTTACCTGCTTTATGCCCTTCTTTTTATACATTCCGTTCTGTTGCATACAGGCTGGATAATAAACCCGCTCGGGGGGATGGGAAGTCGCGAGTATATGATGAAAGAGGCGATTGCCCTCAGTTCAACCGTCGTAGTATTCGGTTCCTATCTGGTTCTCAGGCTTCGAAAAGCACAAAAGGACAGGATGAAAAAGACAAGGACCGTATCCGTATAGATATAAAAAGATGAAATATATTCTGTTAGGCATATATTGGGTTTGTTGTATTCATACTATTTGTGCGCAGGATGATTCGATGAAAGTTGTAAACCTGGATAGGGTCTTGGTAAAAGCCCCCCTGACAAAAGCGCAGATAATAGAACAGCAAGCGATAAAGGCAACGGTTATCGATACGAAAAGCTTGGATATTCAACCGGCAAACCTTACCGAACTGATGAACCGTACGGTCGGGATAAGGGTAAGGCAGACGGGAGGATTAGGGTCCAATACCGATCTGATGCTGAACGGATTTGAAGGGAAGGCCATTAAATATTTCAAGGACGGCGTACCGATGGACTATCTGGGCTGGGCGTTCAGCTTTTCCATTGTCCCGGTCAATATGGTGGAACGGATTGAAGTCTATAAAGGAATGTTGCCCATATCGTTAGGAGCTGACGCTTTGGGAGGCGCCGTCAATATGGTTACAAAACAAGATGAAAGGAGTAACCGGTGGGATTTTTCCTACCAATACGGTTCGTTTAATACACACCGCGTGTCCGTTCATGGCCTATGGAAAGATGCCGGGGAACGATTTTTTGCCGGAGCAGATATTTTCTATAACTATTCCGACAACGACTATCAGGCATCTGTGTCGATTGTCGATTCTGAAACGGCGGTTAAACACAGGGAAAAACGACCGTTATTCCACAATCGTTTCTCCAGTTTTTATACGGAAGTTTTTGCCGGGATAATCAATCGGCCTTGGGCCGATGAGTTGCGTGTCGGATTGACTTATTTCGATTTAAAACGCGACAATAACTACGGCATAACCATGGACCGTCCTTTTGGCGGTGTGGTGAGCGGGAGTCACTCCTTTATACCGACAGTAAGGTACAGGAAAAACTTTTGGGACAATAAAGTAAAGTTTGACCAATTCGTTGTTTACAATCATTTGTACGGAAACTATACCGATACCGTTCAGGGTATTTATGACTGGTACGGCCATTTTACGCATATCCCTTCCAGAAAAGGAGAAGCCACGACGGAAGGAAGCCTTACAAAGTTGAAATATGAGAATTTTATATCGCGAAGCAATATCTCGGTTCCGCTCAATTATTATCATACCGCAGAAGCCAACATGGTATATAGCCAGGTAACAAGAACGGGGTCTAACCCTTTGGGCGACAAATTTCCCCAGTCGGGTTTGGATGTATTGTCCGTTCCGGCAAAATACAACAAACTGGTCGTGGCAGGGGGCGTGAAATCCTATTTCTTTAACGGCCGGTTATCGAACGATATTCTGGTCAAATACGTTCATTCCGCCACAAAAGGGAATGAAGGCTCGTACGCCACCCAAGAGGAAGGATGGGAGGAAAATTTTATCGATCGTTGGGGATTCGGCGATGCGCTTAAATATTCCTTTTCCGGTAATGCGTATGTGCGTTTGTCGGGCGAAACCACCGTTCGTTTACCCGAACAGTCGGAAGTTTTTGGCGACGGAGGATTCGTCGAGTCTAATTTTTCCCTTTCATCCGAACGCAGTTACAACATTAATCTAGGAGGATATTATTCCACCTCCTCGTTTACGGTGGAATCCAATTTGTTTTACCGCCGCACATATGACCTTATTCTGCTTATCAATACCGGCATGTTCGGCAAATATCAGAACGTGAATAAAGTGAAAGGTGTCGGGCTTGAATTAGATGCGGCTTATTCCGTTTTGCCGTGGTTGAAAGTGAACGGTAATCTTACTTATCAGGATTTTCGCCTTTTCGGGCAGAATGATGCGGCTTACGAAGGGGCCCGCTTACGAAATACGCCTTTCTTCTTTGCTAATTTGGGCGTTAACGCCGAATTTCAAAACCTGATAAGGAAAAAAGACCGCATTTCTTTCTACTGGAATTACGGATTTGTAAGAGCGTATTACCTCAATTATATTCCGCGGCAGTACGAGCCGGATGGATTTCTGGGCTTGTGGGGAAAACCGAGCGTAAACGTCGAATCCCTCACCATTCCCGATCAAAGCCTGCACACCATCGGCTGTTCGTGGTGGGCGGACAGGAACAGAGGCTTTGCGGTAGGAATGGAAGTTAAAAACCTGTTTGATGCGGAGATTTATGATAATTACCGCATACAAAATGCAGGACGGAGTTTTTACATAAAATTAAATTACACCCTATAAATAAACAATTTAAAATTTTTAGATTATGAAAGAATATATTCGATTCAGAACGTTAGGATTTTTCTTATGGATGATGGCAGGAGCAATGTTCTCCTCCTGTTCCGACGACAAAAACGACCCGGTGGTGGAGGACGAAGGGAAGAGTTATTATGCGCTACTGACCGGCGATATGACCTCATCTCCTTATGCCGGCTATATAACAACCTACTCCGAAGTACCTTCCGGTACAATCGATAATGTCCAGGCTGGCTCTTTGGCAATGCAGACAAACGGCATGAGATATTACAGTCCATGGGTATTTAAAAGAACCAGTCTGGCGAGCCAAGGAAAAGACGAAATTATCCGGTATGCCGTAAACGCGTCGGGGAATATGGAAGAAAGCGGACGGATTACGTCCGGAGAAAATTCCAACTACTATATTCATGACGAATCGACCGGTTTTTATATTGACTTGGACAGGGGCTTGTTGAAAATACAGAAGTTTAATCCCTCCACCATGCTGCGTACGGGAGAAATCGACCTTTCCGGACTTCGAAATGAAAAATACCCTTATCAGGACGTCGGGACGAATATTCTTGCCTCAAAAGACGGTAAACTGTATGCCGATGTATTTTATAATACAACCGATATAAAAGGGAATTTTTTTCAAAACACGCCTCTGGGATTTGTCGAATTAGCCGTTATTGATGTGGCTACCGGAAAGTATGAAAAATCCATTCGCAACGAGAATATCAACCACATCGGTTATCCATCGAATGAGAATCCTATGTGGAGTTTGGGCGATGACGGCGCATTATATTTTTGTTCACACGGATTCGGCGCTACGGGAGCCGGCGGCTCGGCCATTGTGCGTATCAAAAAAGGAGAAACCGGTTTTGATAAAAACTGGATTATAAAAGCGGATGACTTGACCCAAGGGACGAGTTTCGGCACGGTGTGTGTCGACAACGGTAAACTGTATACGCAGATAGGGTCGAAGCCCCTTTCGTACAGGGGACTCCTGACGGATGCGATTTACGATTATTATGTGTTTGATAAAGAAAACCCCTCCGCCGGAGCAACAAAAATAGCCGGGGTGCCGCAAACAACCTACACATTCCAATGCGGGCAGAGCATCATGGCTATCGACGGGAAAGTCTATTTCCGCGTAGTCAACAACGACGATCAGAACGGCTATTATGTGTTGGGAGACAATAATACGGCAACCCGGGCTTTCAATGTCGCTTCGGGAGGTATTGTGTGGGGGTTCGCCAAACTCATAAAAAAGCAAGAATAAAATTCAACTAAATGAATATGATACAATCAAGAATTAAAATTATTTTCTATTGGGCATTGATAGGTGTTTGTTTTATCTTACATAACTTATTACACCTGTCTGAAATTTATTACGGGAAAGACATGCTGATAGCAAATACTGCCGGCATCATGCCGGTGAGCGTTCAAATATTTACGGTATTGGTGTCTATTATGCCTTTTATTCTGGCTGTGCTGAGCTTGAATTTTTTCAAGAAAGGGTTCCTATGGACATCTTTTGTGTGGAGTATCCTGCTTTTATGCCTGAATGCTGTCCATTTCGGGCAAACCGCAGCGGAAGAAGTGTTTGACCTTGCTCAAACGGTATTGTTGCTCTTTATTCTTGTCATGAATCTCCTGCTCTCGTTTACATTGTGGAGGTCTGTTAGATCCGGAAAAGATCGGAAACAAAAACCGTCCGTCCATTAATTTTAATGATTATCCGCGAAGCGGCCTAAACTGAACTCCTCCGGTCGTACCACCTTCGTCCCCTTTACCAAAGGGGACGAGGGTGGTGTTAAAAAAGGAATTTGGCGCGCTTTGCGGATAATCCTATTCATTTTTTATAAAAACGCCTTATGCGTCGCCGGTCGCTTTTTCGAGCCGTTTCATAATCGAAAAGATGAACACGGCCGAGAGGATACAGCAGGCAATCAGGACGCCCCAGAATGCTAACAGCGACATTTTATCCCAGAACGTTCCCATAACCCCTACCAGCAGGTTTCCGATAGCCGTAGCGGCCAGCCATCCCCCTTGCATGAGTCCGCTGTATTGCGGAGGAGCGACTTTCGAAACGAAGGATAATCCCATGGGGCTGAGAAAGAGTTCGGCGACCGTTAACACGAAATAAGTGCCGATCAACCATGAAGGCGATACCAACCGGTCGGAAACGCCCGATATTTCCGAAGGAGCGGGAAGCCCGATCGAACCGATCAGCAGTACCACAAAGCCGATGGCCGCGAGGATCATCCCGATGCCGATTTTCCTCGGAGCCGATGGTTCTTTTCCCTTTTGCGCCAAATAGGCGAAGAGCGCCACGGTGAGCGGGGTGAGAATGATGATGAACATCGGGTTGAATTGCTGGAATATCTGCGGGGTGATTTTGGTCATGACCTCGATACCGCTTACGTTGGTCAAATAGTAGGCGGCCAATCCGATAATTCCCAAGACCGTAAGAATAATTCCTGTTTTCTTATTCGGCTTTCCTCCCAATAATCCGATGGTGGAAAGATAGACGCCATATAAAAAGACAATCAGGCAAAGCAGGGGGATTAAGTTAAACAGCATGGTCCAGCCCGCGGTAATCGAACTGACGGTATAATCGCGTGCGAAGAAAGTCATTGTAAGCCCGTTCTGGTGAAACGACATCCAAAAGAAAATGACCACAAAGAAAACAAGGAACAGCGCGAGCATTCGCTCTTTTACTTCTGCCTTGGGCATTTCTTTTATCTCGATACCCGCCGATTTCGACTCTTCCAATTTTTGTTTTTGCGTTTTATCCGAGCCTTTCCACGTCCCTCTGAAAAGAAGGAATATCAAAATAGATAAGATGAGGCTGATACACGCGACGCCGAAGGCTAAACTGTAAGAACTCGAGAGCGACTCGTTTACATAGCGTTTCCCGAAGTTCCGGGCGAAAGCGTCTTCATCCGCGCCGCCATCCAGCGACGTATCCGTTATCCGGGCGTCGTTCACTTTTGCAACGACGGCCGCTTTTGCCTCCGCATCGTTGGGATCGCGGCTTTGAAGCAGGTTATATTCTCCATTCGTAACGGTGAGGGCCGGGTCGGTAATCTTTTTCGATTGCGTATATTGATTCAATCCCGCCGCTTTCAATTTAAAAAGGGCGTCTTGAATTTCTTCGGCAAATACCACCTTTTTATCTTTCTTCGCTTTATGAAGGACGGCTTCGAACTCTTTCCCTTCCAAGGCCTGTTGCTCGGGGGTAAGATTCTGCATGATAAAGGTGTTTTTATCGACGGCGTTTGCCTCATCGTTCAAGGCCACGTAACTTTTGGGAATATTCGCATCGTAGGTAAAGTCCGCCGATTTCAATACCGAATTGTTGATGGTATTGGCTACGCTGGGAGCAAAGAAAGCGCCGATGTTAATAAACATATAAAAAATGGAGAACGCAATATCCCTGTTTTTACTATAACGGGGATCGTCATATAACTTGCCCACCAGCGCCTGAAGGTTTCCTTTGAAGAACCCTGTTCCCAATGCAATGAGAATAAGCGAAATGAACATGACAATTAATCCGATGCTATTGCCTTCGAAGGGGACCGCCAAGAGGAGGTACCCGATAAACATGACCACCGTGCCCAGTAAAATGGTTTTCCCGTAGCCCAGTACTTTATCGGCTAATGCGCCTCCGAAAATCGGCAGAAAATACACGAGCGCCAAAAACGTGCCGTATATAATACTTGTGTAAACAGACGTCAGGCCGAATTTAGCCTGCATATAAAGCGTCAGGATAGCCAACATGGTGTAATATCCAAATCGCTCCCCCATGTTGGTGAGAGCTAATACCAGTAGACCTTTCGGATGATTTTTAAACATTGCAGATTGTTTTTTTAGTTTTTATAGGGTTATGTATTTATTCACTGATTTTTGAACTACAAATATATAAAAAAAACGAGGAAATGTTTTCGACGATCGGTATAATTGTCGGTTTTGTTCTTTTTTTGATTTGTTTTTTATGTTTTTTTGTTTGCTTCTGGAAAAAAGTGCTACATTTGCAATCAGAAAACAACAAAAGAGAGTAATGAACCATTCGAGTTTTACACACCGCTTTTATTTTTACTTTTATTTTAGCCGATAGAAGCAGGATTTTATGTGTAAATGATGAAGAAATAAAACAAACATAATATAGTAATAAAATCCTGTCGATAACACGATGGGATTTTTTTTTATAGAATAAGTAGAAGATGAAACGAGTTGCGATTCAAGGAGGGTTCGGTGCATATCACGAAATTGCCGCGCGCAATTATTTCGAGGGGGAAGAGTTGGAAATCGTTCCTTGTTTGACGTTTCGCGATATCTTTTTCGAGGCGGATAAAGATCCCGACCTTATCGGCATGATGGCTATCGAGAATACCATTGCCGGAGGATTATTGCAAAATCACGATCTGCTCAGAAGGAGCCATCTTTCCATCGCCGGCGAATATAAGTTGCGTATTTCGCACACCTTGTCGGCATTGCCCGGGCAGCGCCTGGAAGATATAAAGGAAATTGTTTCCCATCCGATGGCATTGATGCAGTGTGGCGATTTTTTGGACCTGCTGCCTGCCGTCAAAATCGTCGAACATGAAGATACGGCGTTGGCGGCGAAAGAAATCGCCGAAAAAAACTTGATGGGAGAAGCCGCCATTTGCAGCGACCTCGCCGCGACCATGTACGGATTGAACATTTTAGCCCGGGGCATAGAAACGAATAAACGGAATTTCACGCGCTTTCTCGTTCTGGCGCAGGGGCGGATGTTGGAAGAGGTGCAAAAGAACAATCATGTCAATAAGTCCACCCTGGTGTTCGTCCTGCCGCACAGCGAAGGAATCTTGTCGAGAGTGTTGTCGATTTTTTCTTTTTATGATATTAATTTGACCCGTATTCAATCGCTGCCGATTATCGGAAGAGAGTGGGAATACCGGTTTTATATCGACCTTACCTTTAGAGACTATCGCCGGTATAAGCAATCGATCGATGCCATCATGCCGCTTATAAACGACTTGAAAGTGTTGGGCGAATACAGGGAAAGTAAACAAAGCATTGAAAAATAACGAACGATTATGTCTACAGTAAAAAAAATAGAGCCGGCCGAACATATCAAACAGATCTCGGAGTATTATTTTTCCGTCAAACTGGCCGAAGTGGCCCGGTTGAATGCCGAGGGCAAAAACATCATCAGTTTAGCTGTGGGGAGCCCCGATCTGCCTCCTTCCGAACGTACCGTTGAAGCATTGTGCGCGACGGCCCATCGCCCCGATGTGCATACTTATCAGCCTTATAACGGAATACCCGAACTGCGGAAGGCGTTCTCGGAATGGTATGAGAAGTATTACCACGTCGATTTGGCAACCGACGAAATATTGCCGCTCATCGGATCGAAGGAAGGCATCCTGCATATTTCGATGACTTTCCTGAATGTGGGCGACGGGGTTTTGGTGCCCAATCCGGGGTATCCCACCTATACCTCCGTGTCGCGCCTGCTGAGGGCGGATGTCATCCCTTATGATTTGATGGAAGACAACCATTGGTTTCCTGATTTTGACGCGCTCGAGAAGAAAGACCTTTCGAAGGTGAAACTCATGTGGGTAAACTATCCCAATATGCCCACAGGGGCGCGGGCCACCCCCGACCTCTTCAAGCGGCTCGTGGCTTTCGGCAATAAACACGGCATCGTCATTTGCCACGACAATCCGTATAGTTTTATTTTGAACCATCAACCGTTAAGCATCCTTTCGGTGGACGGAGCCAAAGACGGTTGCATCGAACTCAATTCGTTGAGCAAGTCGCATAATATGACGGGTTGGCGTATGGGCATGTTGGCCTCGAACCCGCAATTTGTCAAATGGATATTAAAGGAGAAGAGCAACATCGACAGCGGGCAATTCAAGCCCATGCAATTGGCCGCGGTGGCCGCACTGTCCGAGCCCGACCAATGGTACGACAACATGAACATGCTTTATCGCGAACGCCGCCGTTGGGCCGAGATGATTCTGCTGTTGCTGCGGTGTCATTTCGATAAAGAACAGACGGGACTCTTCGTGTGGGGCAAACTGCCCGATTACGAGGCCGGCAGCCGCGAGTTTGTCGACGAGATTCTGTATAACGCCCATGTCTTCCTTACGCCCGGAGCCATCTTCGGTAGCAACGGGGAGCGGTATATCCGCATATCGCTGGGAGCCAATATCTCTAAGTTGTCGGAGGCGTATAACCGCATAGAGCGATATATCAATAGTAGAATGGTGACTGGAGGATAGAGGTTAGAGACCGGAGACCGGAGACTGAAGACCGAAGACTGGAGACCGGAGACAATAAAAATTTACAAATATGAAATTCGAATCGATTTTATTACCTGGTATCGACGATAAAAGGCCGCTGGTGATAGCGGGCCCTTGCAGTGCCGAAACCGAAGATCAAGTGATGGCCACTGCACGTGAACTGGCTCGGAATGGAATTAAAATTTTCCGCGCCGGCGTATGGAAGCCCCGCACCAAGCCAGGAGGCTTTGAAGGCGTGGGAAGCCCGGCGCTGAAATGGCTCAAAAAAGTGAAAGAAGAAACCGGCATGTATGTGGCGACGGAAGTTGCCACCGAAAAGCATGTGTACGAAGCGCTGAAATATGGCGTCGACATGATGTGGCTCGGGGCGCGTACGGTGGCCAATCCGTTTGCCGTTCAGGAAATAGCCGACACGTTGCGCGGCGTCGACATCCCCGTGCTCATTAAAAATCCGGTCAATCCCGACTTGGAGTTATGGATCGGGGCGATCGAACGGTTGTATAACGTGGGTATCTGCCGGCTGGGCGTTATCCATAGAGGATTCAGCACGTCCGACAAGACGATATACCGCAACTTGCCCCAATGGCACATTCCGATCGAACTGAAAAGGCGTTATCCCGATCTTCCCGTCTTTTGCGATCCCAGCCATATCGGCGGTAAACGGCAATTGATACAGACCCTCAGCCAACAAGCCATGGATTTGAAGTATTCGGGCCTCATCATCGAGTCGCACTGTTCGCCCGATGAGGCTTGGAGCGATAAAGACCAGCAGGTTACGCCTGCTTCGCTGAAAGAGATATTGAGCTCGCTCGTCATTCGCGACCGCACGCAGACAACCGAAGACCTTTCGGTGTTGCGTGATCAGATCGACCAACTCGACAATGAACTCCTGCAACTGCTTTGTAAGCGTATGCGGGTCGCTCGTGAAATCGGTCATTACAAACTCGAGCACGATATGCCTATTTTGCAAACGCAGCGCTACGACGAAATCCTGACCGACCGCGCCGAGCAGGGCGAAAAAATGGATATGAACGGAGAGTTTATAAAGCAAGTGCTGGAAGCCATTCATGCCGAGTCGGTTCGCCAACAGATGGTGGTGATGGAGCGGAAAAAAGATTGATATAGATTGAAAATAGATTGAAGGCTGACAAGCTGATTACGGATAGCGAACAAATGAGAATATTGATTTTAGGAGCCGGCAAGATGGGGTCGTTCTTTGCCGACGTGTTGAGTTTCGACCATGATGTCGCGGTTTTCGATATCGAGCCCAAGCGTTTGCGGTTTATTTACAACACGCAGCGTATGACGGATCCGCAAGAAATAAAGGAGTTTTCACCTGAACTTGTGATTAATGCCGCGACGCTCAAGTTCACCATCGAGGCCTTTCAACGCGTGTTGCCTTACCTGCCGATGCAGTGCATCCTGAGCGATATCGCTTCGGTAAAAACCGGTCTCAAAGAATTTTACGAAAGTTCCGGAAGGCCGTTTGTCTCCACGCACCCTATGTTCGGGCCGACCTTTGCCAGCCTTAGCGATCTGAGCACCCAAAGCGCCATCATCATTTCCGAATCGATGCATTTGGGGAAAGTGTTTTTCCGCGACCTCTACCATCACCTGCGCTTAAATGTTTTTGAATATACATTTGAGGAGCATGATGAGACGATTGCCTATTCGCTTTCCATCCCGTTTGCCTCGACATTGGTGTTCGCCTCGGTGATGAAGCATCAGAACGCGCCCGGAACCACCTTCAAACGTCACATGGGCATTGCCCAGGGACTCCTTTCGGAAGACGATTTTTTGTTAACCGAAATACTTTTCAACCCCTACACTCCCGATCAGGTGAAACGCATCCGCGAAAAGTTGAAAGAACTGCTCGTCATTATCGAACAAAAGGATAGCGAGAAGATGAAAGAGTTCCTGATGCGGGTACGCAAGAATATCGAATAAGCAGCCTGTCGAAAGAAATTTCTATCTTATATGCTTTTTTAACGCTATTCTGCGCTTTTTGAGTAATAAAATAAACTTTTTTAGCCTGTTTCGTCCGCTTAATTCCATAGTTTTGAAAAGTTTTTTTCAAATTTTCATCTTTTCAAAATAATCTAATTCAATGGACAAAGGTAAAAATATTCTATTGTTAACAAGCTTGTTCTTGATTTCGAGTATGAGTTTGTCGGCCAGTGAACTGGATCTGGCCATTCCTGATTTGCACGAAGGCGTTTTCCATATCTGGGGGAGAACGGTAAGTTCGTGGAATTTTCTGTTCTACGGAGCATTGGTGATTTTAGGCACGCTGGGATTCAGCCTTTTGCTGTTTCGCCAAGTGAAGAAGCTCCCTGCTCACCAATCGATGTTGACGGTGGCGAAAACCATTTATGCTACTTGCCGCACCTATCTGTTGCAGCAAGGCAAATTCTTATTGATGCTTTTTGCGTTGATTGCGGCTATCTTATGCGTTTACTTTTTCGCCCTGGCGGGGCAAACCGTTCCGGTGGTCGCGCAGGTGCTGCTGTTTTCGGTTGTGGGCATGCTGGGTTCTTATTCCGTGGCATGGTACGGCATCCGGGTAAACACCTATGCGAATGCGCGTACGGCTTTCGCCTCGTTGAGCGGGCGGCCGCTGGATGTGGTCAACATTCCGCTGCGGGCCGGTATGAGCGTGGGACTTTTCCTGATATCCCTGGAACTGGTGATGATGGTAACGATCCTGCTGTTTGTGCCGCGTGAGATTGTGGGCATCTGTTTTCTCGGCTTTGCTATCGGAGAATCGTTGGGCGCGAGCGCTCTGCGGATAGCCGGCGGGATCTTTACCAAGATAGCCGACATCGGTTCCGACCTGATGAAGGTTATTTTTAAAGTCAAGGAAGACGACCCGCGCAACCCCGGCGTGATAGCCGACTGTACGGGCGATAACGCGGGCGACAGCGTAGGCCCCACGGCCGACGGCTTCGAAACATACGGCGTGACGGGTGTGGCGCTGATCACCTTTATCACCCTTGCCGTGGCCGACCCGGCCATCCAAGCCAAACTGATCGTCTGGATTTTCGGAATGCGCTTTTTGATGGATTTCCTCTCGGGTTGTTCGTTCTTTATCAATCAGGCGATTTCCAAAAAACTCTACGGTAACCGCGAGAAGTTTAATTTCGAGGCGCCTCTGACACATCTTATCTGGATCGCCGCCACGCTCTGCATTTCGTCGGCTTTCTTTATGAGTCATCTGTTGTTGGGCGATATGGCCGATCCGACATTGTGGTGGAAACTGGCCATCATCATCAGTTGCGGCACGCTCGCGGCAGTGTTGATTCCTGAATTTACCAAAATATTCACCAGTTCCCGATCGGGACATGTAAAGGAAATCGTGACCGCTTCGCGCGAAGGAGGCCCCTCGCTCAATATTCTTTCGGGCATCGTCGCGGGTAATTTCAGTGCATTCTGGACAGGCTTGTTGATTGCGGCGCTGATGTTGGTTGCTTATTTTACCTCGATGATGGGGCTCGATGCGGTGATCGGACCGCATGCCGGCATCTTCGCATTCGGACTGGTAGCTTTCGGGATGCTCTGCATGGGGCCGGTGACGATTGCTGTGGATAGCTATGGTCCCGTGGCCGACAATGCCCAATCGATTTTCGAATTATCGCAAATCGAAGGGATCGAGGGCGTGCACGAGTCGATCGAAAAGGAGTTCGGTTTCAAGCCCGATTTCGAGAGAGCCAAATATTATCTGGAATCCAACGACTCGGCGGGGAATACTTTTAAGGCGACGGCCAAGCCGGTGTTGATCGGGACGGCGGTTACGGGTGCTACAACGATGATTTTCTCCATTATCCTCTTGCTCGAAAAGGTAGGAGCGTTACACATTTCGCTGACCGACGCGCCGGTGATTCTGGGATTGATTTGCGGAGGAGCCGTGGTCTTCTGGTTCAGCGGAGCTTCCATGCAAGCCGTCACTACCGGGGCTTACCGGGCGGTGGAATTTATTAGGCGGACATTCAACTTTGCAAAGAAAGAGGCCGACATGGACGATTCTATCTCAGTCGTTAAAATTTGTACGCAATATGCGCAAAAAGGAATGTGGAACATTTTTATAGCGCTTATATCGCTCACGCTGGCTTTCGCTTTCGGCGATCCCAATTTCTTTGTGGCGTATTTGATTTCCATCGCCGTGTTCGGATTATTCCAGGCCATTTACATGGCCAATGCAGGCGGCAGTTGGGACAATGCCAAGAAGGTGGTGGAAGTGGATTTGAAGGAAAAGAATACGCCGCTGCACGAAGCGTCGATTGTCGGCGATACGGTGGGCGATCCGTTCAAGGACACGACATCGGTATCGTTGAATCCGATCATCAAGTTTTCCACCCTTTTCGGATTGCTGGCAACGGAAATGTCCATCCAGATGAAATATGTCGAAACAACGGATATATCGCTTTATATTGCCATTCCGTTTTTGATTCTGGGGCTTTGTTTCGTATGGCGATCATTCTACCGGATGAGAATACCCACCGTCTAACGCCTCTAAGCCGTTTCACGGATAAAAGCAGGCATGTGTCTTGTCCTGAAATAGATTTACACTAAAACTTATTTCAGGATAAGACACATTTAACGCTCACGTACCAACCCTAAGAAATTTATAATATATCTTCCGCTATCCGATTGAAATAATCGACCGACTGTTTTATCTGCGGTAAATTATTCTCCCAGTCGGCTTCATATTCTATCGTGAAATAGCCCTTGAAGTGTTGCCGCTTGAGCTCCTGCATCATATCCTTTACATTCAGGACACCCGTTCCCCATACCACATCTTCCAGGATCCCGTCCTCTCCTTTAGGGGCAATATCCT